>VFQP010002508.1_pt1 | contig 20315 bp, 35 predicted proteins | sample 3512351 | NCBI WGS metagenome assembly VFQP01 (sample SAMN10412372, study PRJNA504923) | tailings metagenome | isolation source: Relicate 1 Philex TSF1 revegetated site | place: Philippines: Tuba, Benguet | collected 2017-08-29
CACACACACACACACACACACACACACACACACACACACACACACACACACACACTCTTTGTCTCTCTCTCTCTCTCTCTCACACACACACACACGAATAAACACACACACACACACAGAATTCAAGGCCCGGATGACTGTGCGTCTCGCAGTGGCAGGTGCATTCCACACCGCCTACATGCAACCTGCAGTAGACAAGCTTCAGGAGGCCCTGGCTGCCACCACCATAGTGGAGCCCCGTATTCCTGTGGTGTCGAATGTGGATGCTGCCCCACATGCAGACCCTGCTGTGATCAAGGCCATCCTGGCCAAGCAGGTGTGGGTGTGGGTGGGTGGGTGTATGGGAGGGTGGGTATGTGTGAAAAAGCATGATGTGCATGTGCATGGAAAACAGCATGTATATGTCCTGCACACAACAACATACACAACATCACCACCACCCTCCACCTTATTATATCTCCCCTTGATGTTCACCATACCCTCGCTTTTCTTCCCCCCCTCTCTTTTCAGGTCACCTCCCCCGTCCAATGGGAGACCACCATCAAGACCCTCATCGACAGGGGCCTGGAGGATGCCTATGAACTGGGGCCGGGCAAGGTCATTGCAGGCATTGTCAAGCGTGTGGACAAGAAGATACCAGTGAAAAATATCACTGCATGAGGGGAAAACTAATATCACTGTCTAGAGAGTGTGGAGCATAAGGGGTATGGAGCATAGGGGGTGTGGAGCATAGGGGGTGTGGAGCGGGGTGCGTACGAGTGGGAGTGTGGAAAGACAGTACAACATGCACAACGAGTGTGAACGTGGTGCGTTTTGTGGAGCAAGCATGCAGAGTGGAGGAGCGTGTGTCTTTTTGTGAGTGTTGCACTTTTGTTGAGCGGTCGAGTGTGTGTGTGTGTGTTTGGAGTTGGTGTGTGTTTTTGAAGTTGAACGTACAAACGAGCAGCAACAGTGAGCAGCAATACAAAAAGTACAGCGCATACATGATGTACAGAACAAACACGGCAAATGAAACAAGCAGTGATTGGTTGTTGGTACAAAAGCAAAACCAGCAAAACATCACCCTCCACAACAACATCATCCTCTACACCAACATCATCCTCTACACCAACATCACCTCAACACATCATCATCATCGTTGTTTCCCAGTTACAAATCGTGAGAGCTCTTCTGCAAACTCCGACTTGGGCTGGGGGTTACGCCTGTCCCCCCCTGTAGCCCCTCCAGTAGCACCAGCAGCAGGTGGTGGTGGTGGTACAAAGGAGGCAACGTAGTCTTTATATGGCTGCATGCGCTGTTGAAGCGAGTCGCGCAAGGGGCCCATGTACTCCTGTATGCGGGCCCTGTTGGGTTGGGGTGAGAGGGGGGGTTTGGTGGGATGTGGGTTTTGGTGGGATGTGTTGTGCCTGACAGTGGTGAATTGCTTGCAAGGGCACAAGAGGTACAAAAAATGGTACTCGTCCAACAACCACAGTGTTTTAGCAACCCAGTGTGGGCAGGTTACAACCCCTCATACCGGAGTGCATGCGTATCGCGGATGTCATGCTGTTGCAGTGTATATGCGGTTGCCAATGCCACCCCCGTCAACGCCAACAACGACCCATACCCCGCAGCCCGCATACTCGCATTGTACGCTCGCCCTGCTACTTCTTGCACCTCTGGGGGCAACGGTCGATGCATCATGGTGCCTGCCTGTTGTTGATACAGTGCAGCTGCGTTATAGCGGTTGCGGCGGAGATCAACCCGAGGGACCATCCCGCTGAGGGGATCTGATTTCAATGCAGTGCGGGTGGTGTAGGCCTCCAGCTCAGCTGCGCTGAGTGGTGGGAGCTGTGCTTTTCGACGGCGCTGAAACTCACGTTTTGCAGCAGCGTGGGGGTCGTCGATGCGGGCACCCTGACCTAGTATCTCAGGGACCACTTCATATGCCTTGGCGCTCTCTGCAAGTGACATCTCCCGACGTATGGTCGCAGGGCCATCTTCAGCTTTGATCTTGCCCTCTTTTATGAGCTTGCTGCGCAAACGCTGAATATCTGCTTCCTGTTGAGGTGGTTTAGACATGATGGAGGAGATGTTGCACGAGTTGAGCAACATGAAACGTACCTGTTCTTGTTTCATGTACGATGATTCACGTGCTATACCAAACCCACGTAGTATATCTGCCATTTTGCTGCTGGATGGGGTTGGTGATGTGTTTTTTATCGAGGTGCTGAACAAAGAGAGTTGTTAATGAGTAATTCGGGTTGACGATGCTTTTATCAAGGTGTTGAGCAAAGAGAGGACGTTATTAGTGCAAATGGTTCAATGTATTGACGAAAAAAGAACTTGCACTGAACATGGTTGCACCAACACACACCAGCATGGTCCACATCGATCACAACCTAGGATGGTACAAATCCACTGTCCACAAGCAGTTGCAATGGCAGAAACACTGGGTGTGGTATCTGACTCCATGCTACCCAGTCCCAGCCTGCACACTTGTCCGGCTCTGCGTTGTGTGCCACCGTATCCTGTTGTCATAAGGTTGTGTATTCCTTGTGGTCTTATGGTTGTGTATTCCTGCATACACTGTGTTCAATGCATACATAGGTAATACCCACACACATAACCCCAACACCTGTGGTACGTGTACAGTCATGAAAATAGTCACATAATGTTTGACCGAATCAAACACGCTGTTGACTGCATATGCAAATCGTACGGATTCCTCTGCTACCACCACACCAGTCTCCTCGAGCAGTTCACGTGCAGCACACTGTTCAAAGCTTTCACCAAACTCTAAATGACCACCTGGCAGTGCATACTCACCCTTTCCGTGCTTGCTCAGGCTATCATGTGGGTGGTGGACATGTTTATGTGTGTGTGATGTGATCTGTGATGATTAGATTGATACAGCATGTGCAGTGCCTATGTAATTGCCTACCGTTGGCCAATCAGCACTGTGCCATCAGGTTTCATCACGATGACACCGACACCAACTCTAGGGATTGGAGTTGTTGATGGAGATGCCATAGCTGTTGTACACTTGTAATGATGGATTGCTGTGTTAATGTGTGTGTATCTATTGTGAACAATACTACTGCAGTCGATGGTCAATTTTCCATTGGATATTATTTTCATATCAAATCCAATCACAACCAATAACGTGCACATCGCGCATCGACTGCCGCAATGGAACTGGAAGTATCAGTCGACGTTGCTCCTGCTGATCACAATCAAGATGCCCAACACAACCCTTTTGACCTGTTTGCCGTACATATCAGCTCGGCCATCCAGGATCTGGAGCTGCAATTGCAGGTGTACCTTATTGACGTCTTTTATCGTTGGCAAACAAACACTTGACACATCACACCATCAACCCACCACCATCACAGGAGCGCCTTGTGTCACTCCAAAACGCCACACGCAAGCAGCAGCTCTATGAACAGCATCTTTTGGCCCAGTGCTGGCAATAGCAACGCCTTGCGCTACAAAACGACATCGAGGCTGCACGTATTACCCTGCAGGAGCATGCCCAGCACGCAGCACGAGCAGACGCACTCGTCCAACACATGGCAACAGCATGGCGCCGTGCCCACAGCACTGCCCTTTTGAGTCGTGTCTTGTTGGGATGGCGACGAGTGGCACACCAGCGCACCCGTGTGTGCCATGGTATGAAGAGGGCACAGCAGCACTATCAACGCTGTGTGCTGCTGGGGGGCGCCTTTGCCAGGTGGCGTGTGACCACTGCACGTGCCCGTAAAGACAATGTAAGTGTAGGTTGTGCAGTATAGTACAACGCAATGTGCAGTTCACCCTCCATCCACCTCATCATCACACATCATCATCACATCTCAACACATCTCATCACACTCTAGGTGGCCAGTAAAGTACATCACGCAGCACATACAGCAGTTGCCGCTGCCACAAAGCAACTTCTTGCTGAGATTGAGGTGCTCCGTGCCCAGGTCGAGGCAGCAGAGCAGCAAGCACAGCAAGCACAGCATGCACAGCAGCTCTTAGAAACCAACGTCACCCAAGCCCTCACACGTGGTGTATGTGCCTTGAACAGCGAAACCATGGCTGCATTGGGACATACAACAGGACAGCAGGGATCTCCTCCCAATGGGGGATGGAAGTCTCCTGCTGTCTGCCCTGCTGCCAGACAGGGCACACCAACTAGGGGAGAGTTTTGCAATAGTGGTAATCACAGCGCAGTTGCAGTACATGAGGTTGGTATGTCAGACAACCCCACGCAGGCTACACAAGGACACAGCAATACCAACACGTGTGGGGGTGGACGTGGGTTGCCTATTGCATTACACTTTCCCAGTTGCTCCCCAGCCAAGAGCAGCCCAGCTGGTGTGATGCCTGCCTACCATCATCATGCTGCATTGCACAATGGTGCTCACGATGCACACAATGCATCCAGGTCAATCAGCCCTGCATCCAGCACACAACGAGCAAGAGCAGCAGGCACCCCATCATCTTCCATCTCCCCCTGTCATGTGGACAATACCCGCAGGGGGGTGCGTGTGGGTGTGCCACAGCCAAGTGCAAGGAGCAATACACAGGGTATTGCAGTGTGTCACAGCCCAAGTGCATGGCGGCAACAATGAAGAGAAACACATATGCCCGCTGAGGTATGGTGAGGTACCAGCCAACCAGGGTGGTACAGCCAACACTTCAATGAGAGAATTTGGGGCTTGTGCAGTAGGTACATCATTGAGTTACAAACACCTCAACGCAAACACCCAAGAACAAGATATAAAAAAGGAATGGATGGGAAATGTGTCGTATTTTTCCAGCATACATGCAAACACATATACTCTCACATACCCCGTGTCGATCATGTAAACGCACATGTTGACCAATACGCGTACACATTGAAAAAAAACCCGCACATGTTGACCAATACACGCACATGTTGACCAACATGCAAAAGAGCCCAGTGTGCCACGTAAACTACCTCATTCCACCTCACTCCACGTGCTGCAGATGAAGTCCACTACAACATCAGACAAGCAACCCTGTCACACCACTACAATGTCACTCCCTACAATGTCACTCCACTACAATGTAATTCATTCCACTACAATGTCACAGCCCATTACAACAGCACAGCCCATTACAACATCACAGCACACTACAATGTCATTCCACCACAACATCACAGCCCATTACAATGTCAACCCACGTCCCTCCACACTCACATTTGCAGCACGTCCCGTATCCTTCTTCCCACTCAACACCTTGAGCTTCTTCTCCAATTTAGCTGGCTGTGCTGCACGCCCTGCTTTTGGTGCTGCTGCCATTGCCGCCAGCTGTGGGTCCGCCTGGGGGCGTTTGATGTAGTCCAGACGAGCCGCTTGGGGGATGCGGGCATGCCAGCTGTAAAGTGTATGGGTGGGGGGGTGGGATGCGTGTAGGGGGGGAAATGTGTGCGGGGGGGGGAACGTGTGAATGCGTGTGTGGAAGAAGAGAAGAGCCTGGAAATGCACATATATACAAAATGTACATACACACAAAATGCATCACCCCCTCCAACCTCCTCCCCCCCCCTCCCACGAACCGAAATCCTTTATCTCCCGGTTTCGCATTGGGATTTGCAAAGTGTGCCATAGCCGCTTCCTCTCGTGCTGCCTGTGCCCTCTTGAGCTCACGCATACGCTCTGCATCTTCATCGGGTGGCTGCGACCGATCCCGCCTTCCAAACTGCTCATACACCGGTTTCGTCCACCGCTCCACGAGTGCCGCCGCCATCTTTCTGTTGCCCGCAGTTTCATCACCCAACTTGGCGTAAAACAGCACCACTTTTCCCACACCAGAGCGTTTCACCTGGTCCCGGCGGTGTTCCAGGGACGTGTCAATGTTGAGGCGAGTGAGCATTTTCAGCAAAGACGTGCGAAGCCGTATGTTGGGGAGGGTTCCGTTGGAGTGTGGGTAGAGCCAGTGGTTGAACACAGCAAGGATGCCTGCATCTAATAGCCACCGATGGAGCTGGGGTCGGGCGACGGCTTGTTCGAAATCAGACAAAGCTGCAAGTCGGTTGATGGCTGGTTTTTTCTCTTCCAGGTATTGTTTATCCTCCTCGTGTGCGGCTTCGAGCTTGTCGATGAGGTTTTCCACGTATTCCCGGATTTCCATGTCACTCATGCCCTTGTTGCGACGCTTTTTGCGCTCCTCCATCATACTGTGTAGTGGGTAGTGGTTGTTTTTTTGGGTATCATTTGTATTTATATATGTGTATGTATATGGATTTATTTTGTATTGAAGAATTGTGATGGCTAACATGGACAATGCATGGACGCACAATAAACATGAAGAGCATAACACAGGAAGAAGAGCATCAAGGTGTGAAAAGAACATCATCATACCGTTCAAATTCATCCCCTTCTTCTGCTTCCTCATGTCGGTACATGGGGGCATCATCGTCCCCTGCATATGCTCCCATATCATCAGGATCCGCTTCTGTGATGAGAGTGTGGTATTGTCCATGTGTTTGTGTGCGTGTACCATGTGTTTGTGTACATGTGTGTGTCATCACAAACAAGTGTGTCCCACATCACCATGCACCACAAACAAGCTGTGCACTCTGTGATAATACCCCCATATAATGTGATACCCGAACACATCACAAAAACATATACCTGTATCGTCAATAAAGGCACGGTCCGCTTCAGTAGCCTGTCCCTCACCATCATATTCCTGATCAATGGGTGGTGCTGCCTGGGGAGCATCCGCATCATCATCATCATCTTCCCCAAACAAATCCTCTTGCTCTGGAATGTCGGATGTGCGATGTCGCTTGCTGGCATGTGCTGCTTCTTCCTGTGCAGCAGCCTCCTCCTGATGTGGTAGTGGGGTACAGATGGTTGTGTACAGATGGTTGTGGATTGTCATTCAACAAGCTGGGCGCACATACAACGTGCAACCCCGCCACCCAGCAAAACAAACACACACACACACACCTGTTCCCTGCGCTTTTTCCCTGCAAGTGCCTCCAGGCGCTCCCGTGCTGTAGGTTGACTGGCAGGCTGTGCACCCAATTGTGCTTCGTCATCTGCTTCTGCTGCAATATTGTTGTTGCTGTCAAACAACTCTTCGTCTTCATCAGAACCAAACAAATCTGCTGCATTGTGTGGGGTTTCTTCGTCTGCCTGTGTGGTTCAAGCCAGGGGAGAGTGTGTTGCAAGGGGCATGCTCGATGCAGACGTGTAGGCACACACAGTCCCACGTGCCATTGTAATTTCGTGCAAGTGTTGCGAGGAAGGAATGAGCAAAATGTAAAGTTTGGACTGGCAACATCAACAAAATTATGCACAGAAAACAACCCAAAACTTGGCACGGACTTGCAAATTGGCACGTCACAGGGAATCTTCTTTCCCAACTACCATGGTAGAATATCAGATCGGAATGTCCAAAGCTATGTTGTCCACACATAGGACACATGACACCAACGCGACAGGAATGCTAACATCTTCTGACCATCAATGCCGCTGGTGAACCCTTGCAAGCCGTTGCGACAAGGACATGTTGAAACCCAGCATATACGTCACCACATGCGTGCTGTTGCTGGTTGCTGGACCATGCCTGTGCCAGCAGGTAATGCACTGGATCATCAGCGTGTCCCTATTGTGTTCGACCCACCCACCACCCCACCACCCCACAGGAACAGCACACCATCAACCCACCAGTGCATGTATCACCACACATAGTACAGCCCCCTCCCCCTGTCAGACATCTGCGTGACGACACCCCCTTGCAGCATACCACCACTGATCAGCTGCATGCCAGTCCCAACGCTGCCCATAAGCTCCTCCACACTGCCCCTCGCCTTCCCGTGGGCACCGTCACCCTGCTCACAATTGTCATGGCAGCTGCAAGTGGCCTCGGTGCCCTCCCATTTTTTTTTGTAAGCAACTTATCGAAACTATGGACGGGGCTAGCCAATGCCATTGCATGTGGGTTTATGCTCGCTGCAAGCTTTGACTTGCTGCATGAGGGGGAGCCGTACGGACCAATCCTTGTTGTCCTAGGGGTGGTGATGGGTGCTGTATTCATTGCACATAGTCATGCATTTTTGGAGCAGTATGAGGATGCTGAGTTTGAATCACTCAAGGTGGGGTGTGGAGGGTTGTGGTGGTGGGGAATGGTGTTGTGAGGCGTGTTGGTCACATGGGCGTACATGTGGTGGAGACACGTGTGGTGTAGCTTGTGTTTATTAGGGGAATGGATGCGCGTGCACTGTACATGCACCCTGCCTATGCTGCTTAATGTACCTACTGTGTGTACAACCACATCGCCCATCACATCCCCCATCACATCCACTCCAATCACATCTCCCCGCATCAAACAGGGTGCAGGGGCACGCAAGACACTGCTCATCATTGGTGTCATGGCTGCACATGCATTTGGAGAGGGGTGTGGTGTGGGTGTGTCGTTTTGTGGATCGAGGGGATGGAAGCAGGGGCTGCTAGTGACCATTGCCATTGGGGTATGTGTGTGTTGTGTGATTGTGGGTGTGGGTGTAATTGTGGGGGTATGTGTGTGTTGCGATGGTGACAGCTGATGTGTAGAATAGCTGTGCAGCGATTATATTATGAGGACATATATGTACATGTACAAACAGCAGCACAAACACACACACACACACAACATTGTTCTGAGGTGCACAACATTTTGTCAATCCACACACATACATACAATACACAAACACACCATGTGTACACACACAACAATATACACACAGGTGCACAACATTCCAGAAGGCTTGGCCAAGGCAACAGTGTTGGTTGCACAGGGTGTATCAGCTAGGAGGGCACTGTGGTGGAGTGTACTCACATGCCTACCTCAACCACTTGTAGCAGTACCATCGTTTTTATTTGTCGATACGTTTCGGGTGTGTTGTGGGGGTTGGGGGGGGTATAGGGACTGTGTACATGTGTATATATGTGTCTACATGTGTGTACATGTGTCTGCATGTGTGTACATGTGTATATATGTGTGTACATGTCCCACGATGTATCCATTCGTATGCATCATGAGAAACACACCAACGCACACACGCACTCTCACATCAACACACACGCACTCAACCCCCCCCTTCACCCACACAGGCTCTGCTCCCTATGGCCCTGGGCTTTGCATGTGGCTGTATGGTATGGATCGTTGCCTCTGAACTCCTTCCTGATGCTCTAGAAGACGCCCCACCCCGGGCTGTGGCCACTGCAGTCACACTCTCTGCAGCCACACTGGAAGCAGTACGTATGGGCCTCAACACCCTTCAACAAGCCGATGGGTCGCTGCGGTGGCCTGTGCATGCACCGGCATCGGTGTTGGTGTCGATGGTGGTGTTGGGTGTGCTGGCGGTGGCAATTGCGATTGCAGCAGGTGGCGTGTTTGTGGGGGGTGGGGTTGGAAAAGGGGGGGATCGGTGCATGTTGACCATGATGTGTTGACCATGATGTGTTGACCGGAATACATGCTCATGGTTGTTGCACACAATACTGCTCTACATGCTAGACTCTCACACACTTGTACACATCACATTCCCACCCACCCACACCCACACACCACCCATACACACACTCCCCCAGGTGGGTGTATTGCTAGCCTCCCCCTGCAGCACCCAGATCTCCTCAGCATCCTCACTGGCTTGCTGATAGGCAGCAGCTGCATAGACACACTGGCAACACTCATCCATGGTCACATCAGCCGCCCCATGTCCCTCCTGCTGCTGGGGGTGGGGGGCGCCATGTGCATATCGGCATGGCGACATCGTGCTCATGGGATGGCGGCGTTGTTGGGTATCTCCAATGCTGCGTGGATGCATGGGGATGGGGTGTCGCAGTTGCCAACATGGCACAAGGGGTCTCCACCGAGGGTGGAGGGGGAAAAGAGAGGGGAGGGGGAGGGGGTTGTGGGGCACAAGGGGGGGGCACATGAGCACCCGTTGCATGCCAGGTGTGGTTGTGGGTGTGACAAGGTGGGAGACTCACTTCTGTCACCACCCTCAATAGCCTACACCTACACCCACATGCATCCTACACACAGTATGGCTGTGCAGCGGCATGTGCACCCATCCACCCACCCACCCCTGATGGCGCATCATGGTGCTCCAATACCACCCACCCCCACCCACCCGTGCACCAATGGCAACGGCGTCACACACCAGCACACCAACACCCAACACAACGGCATCCCCCACACCACCAATCACCACATCACCACCACACCACTTGACGTTATGCTCCCTGCCCACCATACCCTCCACCACCACCACCACCATCACCATCCTCAACTACGATCACCAATCGGCACCGCAGCAATACTGGTGATCACCCTATTGACGGCTGCTGCTGTTGCGGATGGTGCATGGTTGGCGGGGATCATCACTGCCCCTACGTCTGTCCCCAAATCCATGCTCAAACACACATGGGCCATGCTCTGGCGTGCGTTGGCAGTCGCAGCAGCAACAGGGTTGGTACTCGAACCTAAATACAAACCTACTACAAAAATAATGGCTATGGGGGGTGCTGCGGGGTTGGCACATGCAATTACTTTGCTTGTAGCAATGCTGGGGGTGTGTTGTTGTGACTGGCAGGTGGATGGGGTGGGGGATCGGTTGCGGCGGGGGGCGGCGGCGGGGCGGGTGTTGGTGACGGGGGGGTTGTTGGCAATGGGGGGTGGGGTGTTGCAGCCCATGGAGGGGGCACATGGTAAGCAGCAGATGGGTGGTGGGTGGTGGGGGGGGGTGGCGTGTGGGGTTGGGTTGCGGGTGATGCAGGCCATCATGGCAGGGTAACAACTTTTTTGGGGATAATGTGTGTGTGGGGATAGGTATATCGTAGGTATAACAAAACTTGGTTTTCTCTCTTTGATGTGTTTATGCCCGTGTGGTGATTGTTTTTGGTTGCCATTATGTGTGATGTTGCTGCTGGACAATGTTTTTCATAAGCACCAGCAATGATGATGAGTGATGATGTCATATGTAGGTATATTGCCTACTACTTGTCTCTCTTGTTGTGTTCCTTCATGTGTTTGCTCTTCTTTGCTTTTGTGTACAGTGCAAGCTGTAACAAACTACACACCACGATACCATGATTCCACCATGGTCTCCCCTCTCATTCATATCCCCCTCTCATTTCACCTGTTACACATGTTGTGTATAATACATTGCGTACAATCCATCGTGGATTTACCCTCCCCCTTTCATTTCACATCACATCCTCCTCTCCTCCCTTGAGATCGATCAGCTCTGCTGTGTGTTGTGATGGCACATATGCAGCAAATGACTCATCCTGAAGTGAACCCTGGGTGTGGGTGTGTATTGGGGAGTGGGTGTGTATAGGGGAGTGGGTGTGGGTGCGAAATATACACCATGTGTTTACATAGATGCTCAAGAACGACGAGAGAAACAGGAAAAGCAACATTTTGTACATCCCCAACACGACATGGTATTCATACACACACACATCCACCCACCCAACCACCCACACAAACACCAAACACGTACGGGGTTGATGCACAGTGTGGAGGCAAACACACACTGCTGTTGAGGTTGACTATCAGCCAACACCACACAGTGGGGTAGTGGGTAGAGGCGCAGGGAGGGGTCCAGCTGCCAACGTATTGGTTGGGAGTACATGGGGAGTGGGCATAAGTGTGATTGCTGTAGGAGGGTTGCTGAGAGTGCTTGAAACATGGATTCGGGGGTGCTGGCATCTTCTGTGGAAGGTAATTGGAAGGTGCGGGGGAGGTGTGGAGGATGAGGTTGTTGAGGAGGGGATGGTGATGTGCAAGTGGTTATGTGTCTTAATGATGTAGTGTACACAGCAGTGCACATGCTGTGCAATCCAGCAATACCATGCATTCCCTCCCATACCATACACATTCATGTCACACCCCACCAACACCCATGCACCAACACACCAACAACCCAACCCACCAACACACCAACACACCACCCCAGCATACCATGTCCACCACCGAGTATATGTTGACGCAGCATCTCCAGCTGTAAGTCATACCGAAACACCACAATTTCCTGCGTACACCACCGTATACGACATGGATTGCTCGCAAACACAATATTGGGCACCTTGTCGCGCAATGCAGTGACCAGGGGGACCAGGAGGGGGGCCTGCGGGAGGACCCCTGCATAGCCAACATCCCAGGGGCCTGGTACAAGGACCACTCGTGTGTGGTGCTGTGTGTTGTGGGCATATGTGGGTTGTGAGGGGGGTGTATGTGGGTTGTACAGGACACCTACACGCATCACACCTTGATGTATTCATATCCCAAACCCATCACACACCCATCACACCCCACACATACACCCATCCCCACCCCCCACACACTTTGATGTACTCATATCTCCCCAGCAGTGTTGCCAAGAGCCCAAAATTATCTGCAATGCTGTTCATGCTGAGATCACTCGTACCAGTGTTGTAGCTCTGAAAGTTGCCACATAGTATAAGCATGGAGGGGTGCGGGTCAGCTGCAGCAAAGCCTACAGGTGCGTGCAGTGGTGGTGGTGGAGAGGGCATGTAGGATGTATGCAAACCAGTGTGTATATGTGTGGGAGTGTGGGAGTGTGAGGTATGCGTGTGTACAACTCGAGCTTGTATATGACTCCTACACACCTACATATACATCTGCAAACACACCAACAATCACACACACACACACATACCATCTAGAATCATCTCCAATCGGCCCAAGGTGGCAGGTTTATCAAGCCACACATCAGACAGCACCACAATGCGGGCCTCTGGGTTGGTGGCTTCATGCTCTTGTGCACGTTGTAGGAGGGTGTCTCTTGGTGTGTGACCCCCAAACCAGTCAAGACCCTGAGTGTTGTGTGGTGAGTATTGAGTTGTTGTATGTTGTGTGTTCCGGTGTGGGTTGTGTGTGGTGTGTGTGTTGAGGTTGGTGTGGATATACAAGTACACAAAAGAGAAGGTATACACAACGAAAGTATACACAACAGAAAGTATACACAAAAGAGAAGGTATGCAAAAAGAGAAAAAGAAAGGGTTAAACCACCCTGCACATGCAAACAAACATGCACATAAACACAGATATGCTTCAACACCATCACAACATGGTCAATGCATGGCAGAACTCAGGTCAACAGCCAGGTCAACACACCTTGAGCATTGCTATGGAATCTGCCCTGGGCTCTAGTGGTGGGAATCCCAATGCTACTACCTGAAACACACCTTCTGTATTGAATACGCCCTCTGCAACCACCACACAATTCTCTGTGTGATTGTATTGTTTGGCGTGTGCTTGGTGATCATATATGTGTACATGGTGTGTGTACATGGTGTGTATACATGATGAACAACATCAACACCACCATCACACACAGCTGAATGAACATCACACACAGAATAGGTAGAGATTGCAAGGTTTGTATGATCATACCTGTAAACAGACCAGCAGTACGAGTGGTCTCTCTCAAATCCACCACCACGCTTCCAGAAAGGTCCTCCAGCCCATATTGTCCCTCTGCCAGTTGGCTGAGAAACCCCAGTACAAATTTTGTTTCCCCAATATTGCCCTGCAGGGCCTTGATGTCGGTCAACTGTGTTGGTCAAAGATATATGTGTGTTGGTCAAAGATATATAAAATGAGAGGTATAAATACACAAAAGATAGATACACACAACAGCGAGATATACACAAAAGATAGATATAAGGAGATACACGAGCGAGGGAATAATAGTACTGGTGGTGATAGTGGTGCTATATAGACACATTCCCCTCACATGGAGTGGCACATAATGCAGTACACTACACATAATGCAGTACACCAACGGTATGTGCTGTGTACAAACAAGTGTTTCTTTCCCCTCAAAAACAATACGACAGATGCACCATACCTCTATGCAGGTGCGGGAGGTAGAGCCCAGTGCAGGACGTGAAAAGTGAGCCATACGCATAAGGCGCTGCTTGACTATTAACAGTCGCTGATGGTAGAGCTGGATCTTTGCCTGTTGATATGGTGGTGTGGAGGACTGGGTGTGAAGATGGCGTGATGGTAGGCATGTGCGTGTATTATCTGTAATGCACTCAACCGTACAACACATGATACACACTGAAATGCACTCAACCGTACACCACATGATACACACTGAAATGCACACATCACAAACATCACCTTAGCATCTGCATGGAGCTGTGCAGGAGATGGGTCGAGGTAGAATGTCTTGCGAATGGGGTCGTAGCAGATGCGGGGCACAGTACGTGCATCAATGACCTGTATCAAGTGCTCGTCACTGCTGGTGCTGGCTGAGTTTTCAAGCTGGTCTTCTATGGCTGCTTTGGTGAGCTTGCCGTCCCCTGGGGGGCGATGACCAGGGTGTGGGTGATCACACATTGGATGAGAAATGTAAAAATGCGATGTTGTTGTGCTACCATATAGTACCATGTAGCCCACACACAACCACGCACCAATACTATTGAAATCAAGCTGTTGTAGGAGTTTGTGAACAGGGTCGATAGATCCATCAGCTTGACACAAGGAAGTCAGCAGTTTGATGGCCTCACGATCTGCAAAGAGGGACTGACTGCGTAGCTCTGTCAATACAAGCTGTTGAAGACGTGCTGCTCGTGCCATAATCACAATTGTTGGACAAAGAATAGAATGTGATTCAGGTGTGCGTGCTGTTATGTACGTGCTGTGGTTGCTGCAAAGTGGCGTATTGCATCCACTGCGCGAAACTATGGAGATTGTGTCACTGTGCACGAAAATATTGCAAAATACTTTACTGGAAATATGTTGAAAACTCGCCAGTAGTAACAACCCCCGCCCAAAACGTGCACGCGCTCTATATCAACACATGACAGTGCTATGAAATACGCATGCTCCAGGAGGTAGCACTGCACAACGACCATCAGCATTCCCATCATCAACTCGTCAATGCCTCGACAGCAAGCGACATACACCCTCTATTGCCACCACAACCTCCATTTCATGCGTGCTTGGCATTGCGTAGCCCTTGTTGTGCTGTCATTGATCTGCAGGTAGTCAACTCGTGTGACTCTTGACCTGAGTGTAATCCTGACCCATGTGCTGCCCTCCCCGACACACCTATTCATATGCACACCACAGGCACCATGTACACTGCAGCACAGAGTCACGTGCAAGGTAAGCATGTTGGTTGCCATCAGTACAACATGCAAACCAACCACCACATCATCTCCCGCACATCGCACCACAGCCATCTCCTGGAGCTCCCACCTGACAGCAGCAGCTCTGATGCAGATGTCCTGTGTGACGCCATCAACAGCAAGCCAAATCAAGCATGTACTGCCATTTATCATGTTGTGTTCAATGGTGTTGCAGCACGGGTATGTATGTGTGGGGAGGGGAAGGGTGGAGGGTGCATGCACACCATCACCCAATACACCCACACACTATATACACACACACTATATACTCACACACAATGTACACACCCACACTACCCACATAACCACACACAGATATCTGATGAGGCTGCAACCCAGCTTGTAGAGGAGGGATTGGTTCACAAAGTACATGAAAACATAGAAACAACCGTCCACACCACCATTCCCGGTAGTACACCCCCCACACCACCCCCCACACCATTGTCACCAGACCTCCCCATAACAGTGGCACAGCAGCAGGTCAACCTCAATGAGGAAGAAAGTCAAACCCCCCAGCTAATGAGTCAAAGTCAAGCCCCCTGGAACCTTGACCGCATTGACCAAGAGCGGTTGCCTCTGGATGGGTATTACAAATACATGCAGGATGGGAGTGGTGTGCGGGTGTATGTGCTCGACACGGTATGGGTGACAGAATGGTCATGGTGGGTCATCGTTGAGGGTTGTATGACAATGTTGATATGTTGAGGGATGTTGTGTTTAGAGAATACAAAAAGAGGGGTGTGGGAAACACATGATGATTGTGTTGTATGGCACATGTTACACTCTCTTCTCTCTACATCGTTGTCTTTGCACACCATGGTTGTCTTTGTATACCACCTGTATGTTTGGTACATGATCCACCCATGATCACATACAGGGCATTCGATCAGATCATGCACAGTTTGCACTGCCACAAGGTGTGTTTTGGGGGTGTATGGGTGTGTGGCTATGGTATATATGTATAAAAGAAAGTATATATATAACACCACACACACAATAATACACACACAATAATACACACACAATAATACACACACAATAATACACACAAACAAGGTGGTTCGCGTGTGCTGCATGGCTTCTCAGCCTATGGTGATGATGACAGCAATGATTGCAATGGGCATGGTACACATGTAGCAGGCACAGTGGGGGGGATAACATATGGTGTAGCAAAAAACGTCACCATTTACGCTGGTACTGCTTGTGTGATTGTGTTTGTATTGCTTGTGTTGCTTGTATTGCTCGTATTGCTTGTATTGCTTGTATTGCTCGTATTGCTTGTGTTGCTTGTATTGCTGCCTCTTGTTGTTCTTATTACCTGCATAGTTGTGTTTATACTACTTGTGCGTATATGCCCACATCAAGCAAGCACGTATATGCCCACATCAAGCACTTCCCCCCTCTACCACACACACCCTACACACGCTCAGAATGTACACACGCGCACACCTTACGCACACTCACACCCCACACACCAACCATACACAGTGCGTGTGATTGGTTGCAATGCAGAAGGCAGTGTTGCTGACATGATAGCAGGCCTAGACTGGGTAGCCAAAAACTACCAACCCCCTGCAGTGGCCTCTATGTCCATAGTAGCCACACGCCCCTCACCACCACTCGACCAGGCATTGCAGAAGCTGATCAGCATGGGGGTGCCTGCTGTGGTAGCTGCTGGAAATTATGACAGTGGTAGGGGGGGAGGGGGTGTTTGATGGTGTGTTGGGTGGTGTGTGCATGTGGTGTGTTTGATGGTGTGTTTGATGGCGTTTTTGCTGGCATGTGACGGTGTGGTGTGATGCAGTACCATTTCACATCCCCACCCACCCACCATGCCACCGCACGCTCCCCTCCACATGCCCTCCGCGTCCCATCCCCACCCCCACCCCCCCACACACATCTATACACAGATGCATGCACATTCAGCCCCGCAAGGGTCCCCGAGGCGTTGACCATCGCCGCTGCTGGTCGTGATGACTCCCGCTGGCGCCTCTCAAACAAGGGACCCTGTGTGGACCTGTATGCACCTGGTGTGGACGTCACTAGTGCGTATTTTGCCTCGAAAGATGGCAAACTGATTGCAACAGGGACCTCTATGGCGGCCCCTCATGTGGCGGGGGTGGTGGCGTTGTATTTGCAGCAGCAACCACGTGCACAAGCAGAACAGGTGGGGGCACCTAGAGACAGTGATCATGTACACACATATATGTATATACACATATGTATATACACACATGTACACTCTTGACATCTCCTCACACGTATCCCCACACCACCCACACCCTCACCCACACACCCACACCCACAGGTACGGGCACATATACTTGGCTCGGCAATCCCCACCATCATCGACAACAGCAACATTGCCGACCCCTCCCAACGACAAGCAACTACCTCTGCATTGCTGCATGTCAGACAAGACACGCTGCCCACGCTGCGCTTTTTTCCTACCACACTGCAGCCGGTGACATTGTTTGCTGAGAGCACACGTGTGGTGCAGTCACAGCGTATAATAGTGCAAAATACGGGCAACACCAATGTGCGGTACAATGTAACAGTCACACCACGGTAGGTTTGGGTGTGTGTTTTTAGTGTTGACCATGGTGATATTTTTTGTAAGAGGGGGAGGGTATTGCTGTGTGGAAGGTGCTGGGTATGATGTATGCTCACACAAAATGTATGTACACCAGCATACACAATGGCACCATGCACACACACAATACCAATATACGCAACACACAATACAGGAGCTTCTTGTTTGCGGATCGTGTACGCATTAGCAACAGCAGTGGTGTTGTACCCGCACAAGGTAATGCAACAATTACGGTGCAGTACAATGTAGTACAATTGTCCTTTCCCGGAGTGTACCTGGCTGATATACTCATCACTACGGATGGTCAACCGATTGTCACAGTATGTTGACCATGCATTGTGATCCCATGTGTTGTGATCCCATGTGTTGATTGTCAGTACACAACCAGCTTCATGTGACCACAACATAACAACCATCCACACCCACAACAGGCTTACACTGCACAAGTCAACGTGTTTTGTAACCAGCTCGGTGCTGTGCCTGCCACTGCCGCCACCGCAGTCAACGCCATACGTTTGACCACCATGCAGGAATCACGACCAACAACATGGGCCCCTGCACCACCCAGGGGCCCTGCTGTGTATTTTGAGGCACAGGTGCAGCTTTCTCACCCAACCGTTGACCTTCCAGCACAAGCGTTGACCATCAAGGGTGGGGTATTGGATTCCATCACACCCACTGGTATGTGATTTTGGGTCATGTGTTGTGATTGTGATGGTTTTTTTTTTGTAGTTCTCATTGCGATGGGGCTCTCGTCTACCTGCATAGCATAGTGGGACCCCTACCAACAGCATCCACTGCAGAACACACCTCCAGTACTCATGTACTAATACTCACATACTTGTAGGGGACGCTGGTGCGTATTGTGGGGTGTTTACCATACATGGCATCATACCCCTTGATAGCTGGGAGCGTCGCACTACGCCCATATGTCTGACAATGGAAGGTTCCGCTGTGACAGACGTGTATGGCAACAACTTTCCTGATGCACGACAGTGCAGTAGCTACGATCACCGGTAGGGGTGTGGGCATGGGTGTGTGTGGGCGGTGGTGGTGTATTCGAGCATACGAATGTGTGGCATGCAGTGTGTACATGTATGTTACTGTGCAATCATGCACATGTACAGTATAAAAACACACACACTCTCTCTCTCTCTCTCAAACACACATTTGTGCACATCCTCACCCCACCCCCACCCCCTCCCACCAGGCCCCCCCACCCCCACCCCCCCACAGGCCAGCAGGAAAAATCATCGCCCCCTACATGACCTACTCGAGTGAAGATGGCCTGATCACCCACCAAAACCAAGTTGTCCTGCTGCTGGTGTTCAGTGAAGCTATAGAGGGGTTGGAGGGGGGTGGTATACTGACCTCCCCTGCTGCCTCAGTGTCGGGGTTGAAAAAATTAAGGGGAACAGACACGTATTATCAGGTCATGGTGAGTGTGCCACCAACATATTATGGACCAGTGCAAGTCACCATCATGGTGTGTGGAGTGGGTGGGGTGTGGGGGGGAGGGGGTTGTGTATGTGTTGTTGCAAGGATGTTGTTGTTGCAAGGATGTGGTAATGGACATGGTGGATGTATTGCACACTACAGACGTGTCTGTTGTCAATGTTTTGGCGGTATCCCACATGAACACCCACATAGTACACCTGCACACTTCAAAACACACACACACACACACAGTCCCCCATCACTGACACTGGTGGTCGACCTGCCCTACCCATCACCCCCTTGAATTTCACACGTATTGCACAACCATTGATACAAACAACAGCATACAAAGTGCTGCTGCCAAAATCTGCATTGGCAACTGCCTAGTGCGCTTGTTTGTGTGCGCTTGTTTGTGGTTTGTGTTTTTTTTGTTTCGTTTGTGTGTGTTGGTATTGTTCATGAATTTGATAGTAAGAAATCGCACCTTGTGCGAGTGATCATGTTGTGTAACAAACCCCCCCTTGCCGCCTCACATTGTTTGGGAAAAACCAGTCCCCTCTCGTTTCATACATCACGTGTTACAACACATGCAATGCAGCATGGTCAACACTCTTTTTTGATGCACATGAACAACGCAGGCACCAAACATGCACACACAATTGCTCTCAATATTCCCCTCCCATCTGTCATTGTTTCTCTATAGAAACACACCACAAACGCACCCATCCCCCTGCACACCCCTCCCCCTACACACCCCTCCCCCTACACACCCTTTCCCCTACACAAACACCCCTCCCCCTTCCTACTGGGCCTTTTTGGCAGCTTTGGCTTTGCTCTGACGTTGAAAATCAGGCAAAAATCGACCAAACAACGCAATTAAAAACGCCAAAAACCCATAATCAATAAATTTGGTCGCCACCCGAAAGCCCAGGGCAGTGGGCCCAATGTCAGCCCAAACTGTGCGTCCTATAGAAGCAAATATGGCATCAGGGAGGTCATCTGGGTCAACAGCAAGTCCCTTGAAGAAATCCAACATGTCCAGTTTATGCGCCTTGTCATAAAAGCTGTTGTTGTGGGGGGGGGGGGGGGGGGGGGGAAGGGGGTCGGGTGGCGTTCAGCGCGCG
>VFQP010002509.1_pt1 | contig 20315 bp, 17 predicted proteins | sample 3512351 | NCBI WGS metagenome assembly VFQP01 (sample SAMN10412372, study PRJNA504923) | tailings metagenome | isolation source: Relicate 1 Philex TSF1 revegetated site | place: Philippines: Tuba, Benguet | collected 2017-08-29
CCTCACCGTGAATTTTCGTCTTTGGTTTCTCGATAATATGTGTAATAATCCCGTTTTCATTCATTACAAATGTTGTCCGGTGAATTCCATCATATTCCCGCCCCATGAACTTTTTCAAGCCCCACACTTTGAACGCATCGATCATCTTTCGTTCCGTATCTGCGATCAATGGAAAAGGTAAGCTAAACTTTTCAATAAACCGGGTATGCATTTTTTCCGTGTCCATACTTACTCCTAAAAGCGAATATCCTTTTTTCAGCAACTCCTGGTATGAATCTCTCAGACTGCAAGCCTGGTTGATACAAGCGGGAGTATTGTCTTTCGGATAGAAGTAAATCACCAGTTTCTTTCCTGCAAAATCCTGATTTGTAATTTCTTTTCCATTTTGATCTGTTCCCCGGAAATCCGGCATGCGATCACCTACTTTTAATCCTGTCATCTAATTGTTGAATATTTAAACGTTTATCTGACGAATATGTAGTCAAAAGTACAGCTTTATTTGAAATTGACAAATTTTAACCTTGTTTTTTGTTTAATTTTTCGTCAGGATGTTTGTAAGACTATTTCTGATTGATTTTAATTTACTGTTATTCAGGGAAATAAACACTGTGACCGGTTTCCTGTTCCAATAAAAATTTACTGCGGATCACTTCCTGAACCGTTCGTTTTTCGATCTTGCATTCCAGCCAGGAAATGATATCCAGGTAAAGGAACGGTCGTTTTTCGTAAGGCAATTTGGAGAGTTTTACCAGTTTTCCGTGTAAAATCCGGAAGGCACGCATCAATGAACGGTCGTCTGCAAACGGAAGCTGGCGCAGGAAATTCAGGATTTCATGCTGCACTCCATGCAGATCGCCCATGTTTCTCAGGAAACGATAGACGGATTTAATCTGGTAGTCCAGCAAATGATCGTCCGTTCCGAGTTCGAAGTGTGCAATCAGGTTCAAAATCCGTGCAAAAGCCTGGATATCTTCCCGCAGGGAAACATCTTTCAGCTGAATGATGCGGTTCAGGTACTTGATCGCCATTTTATTGTCGCCGTTTCCGAAATAAAGACACGCCACCTTATAATACAGGATCATAATCCGGTGATTGTCCAAACGATCTTCATGATCCGAAATAAATTGTTCTACTTTCGGCACAATTTCCAATCCTTCGGAGAAGGTTCCGCACAGGTAATAGTAATTGATTTTAGCCGTAAGCCAGTAATTGCGGTGCAAAAGGGCAATATTCTCATTGTCCCGGTCTCCGAGGTCCGCACTTTCCAGTTTTTCAATCGACTCGAGCAGACGCTTGTGATTTCTCAGGTTAAACAAGGCATTCTGCAGGTTGTAAAGTCCTTTCAGATACATCTCGCGGTAATGGTCTTTCACATGCGAATGATCTTCAAACAATTTCACCCACAAACTGGCGTATTTGAAACACATCAGGAAATCCTGCGTGATGTAATGATACCAGACATATGCATTGTAGAGGTGCATTTTCTCTTCGAAACTCAGCTCGGAGATCTTGTATTCGGGCAAGCGCTTTGCAAAGAATTCCTTCACGAAGCGGTAGTCTTTTTCGTCGCGCACGAATCCTACTTTCACATTCAGGGCATACAACTGCAACGACAGGTTTGAAAACTGGATGCTTCCCTGGATGTGCTTGCTTAAAACATGACTTTCTGCCGTCAGTTCGTCTGCACGTGAGGAAACACTTCGGGTAATATGCTGCGATTCGATGAATTTTTCAAAATCCAGGATTTCCAGGTGCAACACCGTGGATTGAATCTTGATAGCATTCTGCTTCGCCTTTTCCAGTAATTTCAATGCCTGGTTGTAAAATCCTTTCTCATACAGGATCAATGCGTGATCCATGGATTCGCGAATCTCGATCGTAGGCAAATGCGGTGCATGCTGCAAACGCAAACTGGTTAGCAATTGCTTATATAAATGCGCTTTAATGTTCGAAAGCTGGCTCTTTTTTATTCCGCTGATTTTGGCGATCGCCAATTCATCCGAGTAATTTTCGGTTTTATCAATGAAATCAAACAGCTGCAAATACTTGATTTCCTCCTGGGAAGAAGAATTCCGATTCGCATAAAGCTTAAAGCTCCGTTTTTCAGCCTTTGATAAGGAAGCAATCAAACGAACTAAACTATCTGTTGACCCTGTGGACATTGTAATTTTTACCTTAAATTATAGTTTGTAATTTGTTGATTTTCAGTGATTTAATTAGCATCAATTAACGCTTGGTTATCGTAAATATTGAAAACATTGATTTCGAATATTTAACATCTTGTTTCATCTTTGTATTATACGAATGATTTAACAATCATTTGTCTCTAAAAATGTACTCATTTAGAGTAACAGGAGTAGGGGTGCTCTTGTTTTTTCGATTAATAGCAAAAAAATCCTTTGTCTTTGACAAAGGGTTTTTTGTTTACCCAAAAATACGTCGAATTGTTGAATTAAGATCTTCCGATTGGAAAGAAAATCCGGTGGATCGGATTCTCACATTGGAAACCTTATTTCCGTACAGTAGCATCATGGCCATTTTTCCGAACAGTATTCGAATGACAAACCCGGGAACTGCAGGCAGTAATCTTTTTTTCAGGACTTTGGCAATCATTTGAGTGAGCTCTTTGTTGGTCGTGTTTCCGGCTGATGCATGATAAGCTCCTTCCAGTTTATTGGTAATGACGTGTCCGAAGACACGGGATAAATCTTCTGCTGCAATCCATGGAATCGGTTGATTTCCGGAACCTAAAACTGCTCCGAATCCTTTTTTCACCGGATCGGCCAGTTTGACCAAAGCACCGCCTTCTTTACTCAATACAACAGCAATCCGGATTTTAGAAACCATGCAGCATTCCCCGAATTGATCTGCGGCCTTTTCCCACTTGCGGGTAATATCCGAAATCAGGTCTTTTCCGAACGGATCTTCTTCCTTGTACAGCTTTTCCTGGTCCTCAAAACCATAGGCTACTGCTCCCGAAGCAGAAACATAATGTTTTAAATCCGTCGAGTTTCTGAATGCTTCAAACAAAAAGTGCGTGGTTTCGATCCGTGAATCGTAGAGTTCTTTGATCCGCGACCCGGTCCATCTTTTTGCAGCCAGTTCAGCTCCGCAGAGATTGATTAAAACTCCCGTGTTTTGAATGGCCAGCGGATCAATGGTTTGTTTAACCGGATCCCAGTTCAGGAAAAAACGTTCCGGATCGGAGTTTTTGCGTGTCAGAATCCATACTTCATGACCCAGACTTCTTAAATGTGCTGCCAAATCTGTTCCAATCAGTCCGGACCCACCTGCTATCAGAATTTTTTCCATATCACTCATTCAATTTGATGTCTAATTTAGATGAAAAAAACTCCGCCATTTGTTATAAACCTGTTACTTTTACACGTCAGGTCATTCTGAATGAAACAAAAGCTATGAAAAAGTATATTTTCCCTGTATTGCTTATCGGATTAGTCTCTTGCGGTTCTGATAATTCAACTGAAAATTCCGGAAACGAAAAAGAGAAAAAAACGATCGTCAAACATTTCAAGAACGAAGCTGAAATGGACGCTCATTTGCTGCAATTGAAAAAAATTACGGAAGCTTCCGGGCTTACAGCGAATTCATTGCATTATGAAAAAGGAGACGGAACGATGGTCGAAGTAATCGGCCATTTGGACAGTGCCAACGTGCTTCAAATCCTGGAAGAGCAATTTTCCGAAGGAAACGGGAAAACAAACGGAACCCGTTTTTACTACCTGAACGACGGAAAACCGTTCATGACGCAAGAACTGATTGACCAGGTAGACGGAACGAATGAAGCTGTTTTCATTGACCGCATTTCGTATTACGACGAAAAAGGAAAGATCATCAAAACAAAAGAGCGCAGTGCTTCTTTCCAGGACGATATCAACAAAAAGAGTTACAAACCGGCTCCACTTCACCCGATCAAAATGGATCGCGCAATGGATGCCTTGAATTCGGAGAAGGAGTTTGCCACGACTTTCCAGGGCTTTGTTCACCAGGACATGTTCAGTTACGTCATCCTGGGACCTGATGATCCAAACGGATTTACCACTGCATTGAGATTGGATTATAAAGATCAATTGATCAATATCCTGTTTAGCGATCCGGATAAATATTTAGGCACGAAAGTCAAAGTGAATTTTGAGGTTCACGATGACCGCGGGTTTGAATTCCAGGTTTACGCGGGCGGGAAATTTGTAGACTAATTTTAAATTCAAAATTTATTAATGCAAAATTCAAAAAAGGATTGATTCCCACTTTTTGAATTTTGCATTTTGAATTTTAAAAAGCTATTGCTGCACTTCCGTTTGCCAAAATCAAAAGCTTAGGCTTTTTCTTACTTGATTTTCCCCAATTCGGCTTTCAGGTAATCGATGATTTCAATTTCAATCGGATCTCCGTGCTTCAAATCGCTCAGGTATAAAGAAATCCAGTCGATCAGATGAATCAGGTAGATGCTTTTTTCTACTCTTGTTGCCCCTTTCGCCTCGATGATAACTACTTTGTCTGTTTTCGATCGGGTGCGCTCAACCGAGATATCAAATCGCTTTTGATTCCGCATCGATAAATCGTTGGTTTGGATAAACAAACACGCATAGCGGTTGTCTCCTCCGCCCCATCCGACCAATTCGTTGTGGTTCATTTCGGGAATCACGTGCTGCCAGCACAGTTCTTTCGAATTTTCATTCAATTGCTGCTTCGCACGGATTGTAACACCCTCGTACGGAGCACCTGCATACACGGCAACTGTTCTTTTCTGAAGCTCTTTTGCTACGCGCATTGCTTCAGACTTTATGTGGATTAACTCCGAATCGATGATGACCTTTCCGTTGGAAATCTCATCCAGGATTGTTTTTTGTGCATATCCCAACTGAAGGAATATATTGGACAACTGAACCAATGAATACGCTAAGGCTGTTCTCGGTGGATTTCCTCCCGGAACAATGACATATTGGTAATTATTTTCTTTACAAAAGGTTTCCAGGGCTCCTCCGGAACAAATCCCGATGATCGTTGCTCCTTTTTGTTTTGCATCCTCCAAAGAAAATAAGGTTTCTTCTGTATTTCCGGAATAGGAAGACCCGATCACCAAACTGTGTTTATCCACAAATGCCGGCAATTCATAATCCTGAACCGATAAAACCGGAACAGGGCAGTTATTTTCAATCCACTGAGCAACAATCCGGCCTCCGATGCCTGAACCACCCATTCCGCAAATGACGATATTTCTTACATCATTGCCTGGTTTGACGAAGGTTGCCTTAGCTGCGATTTCTAAAGCTTCTTTGATGTTGGATGAAAATTCCTGAATGAGTTTTTCCATAATTCACTTTGAAGTTTGTAAATATAATAAGGCTTTTTATAACTGAAGAAATTTTAAAAATCTTCACGCGGAAATAAATTAGTGTACTTTTACCGAAAAATTGAAGATGAAGTCTAGAAAAGCATCGGAAACACTGGCTATCACGACGAAAGTGGTGTTGCCAAACGACACAAATACGCTGGGAAATTTGTTTGGTGGTCAATTATTGGCCTGGATGGATGAAATTGCGAGTGTTTCTGCCCACAGACATTCAAAAAGAGTTGTTGTGACGGCCAATGTAAACAACGTCAGTTTCAACTCCCCGATCAACCATGCATCGATCGTAACGCTGGAGGCGAAAGTTTCCCGCGCTTTCAATTCTTCCATGGAGGTTTTTGTGGATGTTTTCGTCGAAGATAATATCACCGGAAAACGCAGCAAATCCAACGAGGCTATTTACACTTTTGTGGCTGTTGACCAACACGGCGGACCGATCCAGGTTCCGGAGCTGGTTCCTGAAACAGAAGAAGAAATTGAACGTTTCGAAGGGGCTTTGAGAAGAAAACAGCTGGCTTTGATTCTGGCAAAGAAGATGAGTCCGAAAGATGCAACGGAATTGAGAAAGTTGTTTACGGATTAATCTGTAATCATCCTCTCCTTTATTCCTCTCCGAAGGGGGAAAGTAAAGATTTTCCCTTAGAAATCAATCCGATTTCTGTTTCCCATTTTCTTTTTTGTTTCCCTGAAATCACGTTTGAAAGGTGAAATCAACAGGAACCCGTTTTACAATCCTCGCGCTCGGTTTCCAGCGTGACGTGACGGATATTCTGATGTTCCAGTAAATGCCTGATTTCGTGCTTCAGTTCCGCTTCCTGTTCGCCGGCGATAGACTGATCCAAAACCAAATGCGCTGTCATTGCATTTTCCGTGGAGCTTAGCGGCCAGATGTGCACATGGTGAACCTCTTTCACTCCTTCTACATTTTGGATGAGGGAAACGATTTCTTCCAGGCGAATGTTGCTCGGAACTCCGTCTAGCGACAAACGCAGGCTTTCTTTCATCAATTTCCAGGTGCTCACGAGGATAATTCCGGCGATGATGAGGCTGAACACACTGTCAAGCCAATACAAGTTCGTATAGTAAATAACGATTCCTCCGACAACTAATCCTGCGGAAACCAGGGCGTCACTTACCAAATGCAGGTAAGCACTTTTCACGTTGATATCCTGTTCTTTATTGCGCAAAAACAACAAAGCTGTTCCGAAATTGATGATGATTCCGATTCCTGCAATGATGGAAACGGACAAGCCGGGAATTTCCTGTGGATGAAAAAAACGGTCGATCGCTCCGTAAACAATCGCTCCGATTGTTACCAACAGCAGCATGGAGTTGAATAAAGCCACCAATATTGTTGTTTTCCGGTAGCCGTATGTGTATTGACTGGTGGATTTTATTTTCATCAGTTTGAAGGCAAGCAGTGATAGCGCCAGCGTTCCGACATCCGTGAGATTGTGCCCTGCATCGGACAAAACGGAAAGTGAATCAATCGCAATTCCGACAACCGCTTCGATGACCACAAACAGGAGGTTGAGGGTAATTCCTACAACAAAGGCCGTGTTGACCTTTTGCAAAACAACTTCGTGATGATGTGAGTGGTCATGTCCCATACTTTCAATTTTAGTTACTCATCGATCTTTTTAATCACTTTACACGGATTTCCAACTGCAATCACATTTGCCGGAATACTTTTATTCACCACGCTTCCTGCCCCGATAATGGAATTATCACCGATTGATACACCGGGAAGTACAACGACATTTCCCCCGATCCACACATTGTTCCCAACGGTAATCGGGTAAGCATATTCCAATCCTTCATTTCTTTGTTTTACATCGACCGGATGACCTGCGGTATAAAACCCGCAATTCGGGGCAATAAATACATTGTCTCCGAATGTTACTTTCGCCGCATCGAGGATAATCATATTGTGATTGCTGTAGAAGTTCTCCCCGATTTCAATGTTGTAGCCATAATCACACATAAAGGGTTGTTCGATCAGGAAGTTCTCTTTTGCAACCCCTACTATTTCCCGGATTTTATGACTTCTCCCTTCCAGGTCCGAGCTTTTCAACAAGTTATATTCCTGACACAAATCCTTACATGCAATACGCTCCTGAATCAATTGTTCATCGTAGTTTGCGTTATAGATCAAACCCGCCGCACATTTTTCTTTTTCTGTCATAATCATTCCTGTCTGAAGGATACTTTTTAAAGTTAAAACAAAAAAGGACGCAATGATTGCGTCCTTTTCTTCCTTTTATGATTTCTTTTCGAAAACTTTTAAGCTCTGCCCAATTGTTTCAATAATCGTAAGTGATTGAAAATTGCGGCACCAAATGTTTTGTGATAGTTGTATTGAATCCCATATTCCTGGGCTGTTTTCTTTACAATTTTCGAGATCTTCGGGTAGTGTACGTGAGAAATATCCGGGAACAGGTGATGTTCAATCTGGTAGTTCAAACCACCCACATACCATGTCAATAATGGATTCCAGTTTTCGAAATTCGCCGTTGTCATCATCTGGTGTTTTGCCCAGGAAACATCGTCGTTTTTGTCCGTATAACCATCTTTAGTCATGAATTCTGTTTCCGGCATCACGTGTGCTACCTGGAATACAAATGCCAGGATAATTCCACAGATGAAATGCATCACGAAGAATCCAAGAAGTACCTGCCACCAGGTTACATCCATTACCAACAACGGAACTGCAATCATATATGTGTAATACAAAATCTTCGAGAAGATTAATTGGGTCATTGCTCTTCTGAATGTTGTGTTCTGCGCTTTCAGCAAACCTTCTTTGTTGTAACGAACCAATTGCATGAAATCTTTGTTGGTCATCCACGCCAATGTCATGAAGCCGTAGAAAAACCAGGCGTAATAAACCTGGAAACGATGCACTTTTTTGTGTGGTGCATTCGGGGAAAAACGAAGTAACCCGATGGAATCGATGTCTTCATCCATATCGTGTACGTTCGTAAAGCTGTGGTGTAATACATTGTGCTGAATACGCCAGTTCAGGTTAAATCCACCGAGAACTTCCATGGAAAAACTCATGATTTTATTCAGCCATTTGTATTTTGAGAATGCTCCGTGATTGGCATCGTGCATAATAGAAAGTCCGATTCCTGCCATCCCGATTCCCATGATCATGGTCATGAAGAACATGAGCCAGTGATTTTCGATTACACCAAAAATCATCAGGAAATATGGGAGAAGGAACAAAGAGAACATCAGCGGAACTTTCAATAAAATTCGCCAGTTACCATAACGCTTCAGATTATTTCTCTTAAGATATTCGTCTACTTGCTGGGAGAGTTTCTTAGTAAAGTCGTCACTTCTCGTGAGTCGTATATATTGCATAGTTCTATCGTGCAAATGGTATGTATTTGCGCTCACAAAGGTATTCATAGTTTCAATTCGAAATAGCCAAAAAAGGCGAAATGAAAAGATTTAACAGCCAAAAGAAGTTAATCTGCTGAACTTAAGCAGTTTACTTACCGTTCCAATTTGTCATTGTTAATTGAATTCCTATAGAAGCAAAGCTTTTCAGAAATTCCGTCGCGACCTGAATTCGTTCGTTTAGCGTCTCTCTTTCTTCTGCATTCCACTCACCCAACACATAATCAACCTGTTGACCTTTATGGAAATCGGCTCCTACTCCGAATCGCAGGCGACAATACTCTGTTGTATTCAAAGTGGCCTGGATGTCTTTCAACCCGTTGTGACCACCGTCGGAACCTTTTCCTTTCATGCGCAGTTTTCCGAATGGGAGTGCCAGATCATCCGTAATGACCACCAGGTTTTCCTTCGGGATTTTTTCCTGCTGCAGATAATAATTCACGGCTTTTCCGGAAAGATTCATATACGTTGTCGGTTTTACCAGGATGAGGGTTCTTCCTTTGAATTTCACTTCCGCCACTTCCGCTGTTTTTTGAAGAACAAATGTTCCTCCCAATTCCTTTGCTAAAGCTTCAACGACTTTAAAACCGATATTATGGCGGGTTTCTTCGTATTTCGAACCCGGATTTCCCAAACCGACAAACAGATACTTCATGATGGACAAAATTAGGAAAAATATCTGCTTCCCTCTTTGGAGGAATACATGGTGGGGCAGGAAAAATCTAAAAATTTCCTTTCTTCTTTCAAACAATAAAATAAATCGATAATGATGTTGTTCTTTTTCCAGGATTTGAAAAGTCCTCCCCTTTGTCCCCTCTGATGGAGTCTGACACTCATCAGAATCGTCAAGACCTCCAAAGGGAGAACCAAAGACTGCCCTTAAAAATCAATCCGTTTTCCGTTCCTTCAATTCCCGTTGAAGGGTCGAAATGCGTTCGTCTTTACCATCGTGTTTCCAGCCCGGGGCTTTGAAAACGTAACTGAATTTTGCTTTCAGATCCGGCGCTTTTTTCACGTCGTGAACCATATTGCGGAATTCATCGAATACAATGTGAAAAACGTTGTATGTGCTGATGTTATGGAGAATTCCGTATTCGGTGGTTTTTTCCTCTTCGGCTTTGTAGGTTCCGAAAAGGTGATCCCATAACATCAGGATTCCGCCGTAGTTTTTATCGAAATCTTCCAATTTCCGGGAATGATGCACGCGGTGATTCGACGGAGAATTGAAAATCTTGTCGAACCAGCCCAATTTTCCGATGGCATCCGTATGTGGCCAAAACTGGAAAATCAGGTTCATTTGATGCATCATCACCATCATGATCGGGTGAAAACCAATAAGGATAAACGGAATGTACCAGATATCGCGGTAAGCAATTTCGAACCAGCCCTGGCGCAAGGCAATCGCCAGACTCAGATGAGTGGCCGAATGATGATTGACGTGCCCGGTCCAGAATAAACGGATTTTATGACTTAAGCGGTGATGCCAGTAAAAGCCGAAATCCTGCACGATCATTACCAAAAGCCACAACCACCAATGATCCACATGCCATTTCCACGTAAAGAAATCGTTGAAATTCTCAATCCCGAAATAATCGGTCAGGCGAAAATGGTTGTAGAGCCAGAAGTAAAACGAAAGCGTGATTGCCTTCATGCCGAAATCCAGCATTACTGCGCCAATCCCCAAACCAATGCTCGACAAATCATCTTTGATGAGTTTCCTGGTAAAGAGTTTTCGCGGAAGCTGGTAGAAGAATATTTCACCAGTGATCAGGAGAATGAAGCCGGGAATGAAATAAGTCACCGGATCAGTGAAATCCAACGGGCTGAATAAACCGTGATTATTAAAGAAAGCGGAAATCTGTTCTTTCATCCTGCATCATATTTGTTTCCGGAAAATCATTCCGCGAACCAGGAAAAGTTGGGCAAAAACATATGTTGCCATCACGAATTGCTCCGTTATTGCAGAATAGTTCACAAACATGTTGAACGACAACAACGAATCGGAAATGACAAATAAAAATGCGCCCGCAATCAGCCATTTGTTTTTCGAGCGGAGACTGAAATATGCCATGATTGAAATGGTAATTCCATAAACAATCACAGGGATTTCCATTTCTCCCAAATAAGGGTGCAGGAAGTAGATGAGAAAAATCAAATACAGCAAAATGAAGGGAATCGAAAAGAGCATTTTTGCTGCCCGGAGTTTGATAAAACTCAGGATGTATAAAACATGCGCGAGCAGAAAAGATCCCAATCCCGGCAAAAATCCCCATTTAAAAAGCAAAAAAGTATCTCCGAGGAAACTGAAAATCAATCCGGATAAAAACCAGGAGTTAAGTTCCTCTTTTTTGTTTATTCCCGAAAGATAAATTGTGGCAATAAGAGGCACAAGGAACGGTTTAGTGAAGAAACGCAGGAAATGGAATTCGTCCCGGGCAACCAGGATGAGGTCTGCAATAAAAAGAATGCTTAAAATACCGTACAGAATGCTGTTTTTCATGAGAGCATATGTTTTATCAATCCCCAATGTAGGAAGAAATAAGCGGATTTGTTACAGGAAAATTTCAGCTGTTTTTCTCCAAAACTAGGATTTCAAGAATGATAAAATCTTACTTGTCAATAGTTTTGTGAGATTTCATACATTCGACACCAGATTCGGAAGATGAGATATATCGTTCTATTATATTCAGTATTCTACCTGTTACTATCGACGAATATAACAGTCAACTTCCATTTTTGCTGCAATAAAATCCAAAGTGTTTCCCTGTTCAAACGCCCGGCGAAAAGTTGCTGTGCCGGAAAAGAAAACAGGAAAGGCTGTTGTCACGATGAAACAACCTGCATCAAGTTAAAGGAACATCAGTGCTTTGCAGATCAGGGTCTTCCGTTTTTTGAATCGATGGCGGTTCTTGAAAAGCAGCATTTTTTCCTGTTTGAACCATCCGATTGTATTTCTACAGAACTTCCCGTATCCCATTATCCGAAACCACCACCCAAACCCAAATCCCCGATCTATCTCAAAAACAGGTCATTCATCATTTAGAATTATTCAATAGGCAACCTTTAAAACCTATGTATCAAATCATTGGTAAATGAATAATTAAACGATTGAATGATGAAAAAAATAATCTTATCACTGGCGGCTAGTGCTGCCTTAGCAACTGTTGCTACCGCTCAGATCCCGAATGCAGGTTTCGAATCCTGGACCAATGCCGGATCTTATGAAACTCCGGATGGTTGGGCAACATTGAATGCATATACAAGTGCCTCCAGCATTTACACGGCAGAAAAGGGAACTCCCGGAAGTCCCGGTTCTTCCTACCTCAAGCTAACTTCTAAAACAGTCGGGCCGGTGGTCGTTAATGGAATTGCTGTCAGCGGAGTGATCAATCCACAGACTCAGCAACCTGTTTCAGGATTTGCTTTTACGCAGCAACCGGCAAGTTTTACCGGAAAATGGCAACACATGATTTACGGTTCCAGCCAGGGTTCTGTCAATGTACAATTAACCCGGTGGAATGCAGCAACAAATTCGAGAATAGTGGTTGCAACTGCTGACAAAGTGCTTACCGGGATGGCGATGTCGTGGGCGAATTTTACGATTCCCTTTGTTTATACGGATTCCCAGGCTCCGGATTCCTGCATCATTGTTTTGAAAGCCAGCGGAAGTAATCCGACAAACCAGGATTACTTGTGGGTCGATAACCTGGGGTTTTCAGGCAGTGTGGCCGGTTTGGAAACTCAGTCTGTGTTTACGGGAATTAACCTGTATCCGAATCCTGCGGTCGAACATGTGACGCTTCAGTTACAGGCTAATGAACCGCATTCCGTTCAGATCGAAATACTTGATTTATCGGGATCAGTTCTTTATACCGGCACGAACGAAATTGCAAAAGGTGTAACGGAAATTCTCCTGCCGGTCTCCGGGTTTGCGAAAGGAAATTACCTGGTTAGAATCAGTTCCGAAACTTCCAGGGATGTTCGCCCGGTAACGATCTTCTGATAAATCAAATGTCATGAGAACGATTTTATTGATCGGTCTGTTGCTTCCGTGTTATTCGGGAGCGCAGACTCCTTTGTTTATTCCCGATACATTGATTGGTCCCAATATCAACCTGACGATGCACCGGGACAGTGTCCAGTTTTTTCCTTCCGGAAGCAAATCGTACACATACGCTTATAACCAGTATGCTTACCTGGGTCCGACCTTGATCTTTGAAGAAGGACAAAACATGAGTATTACCGTGAATAACGAGTTGGATGATACCACCACGGTTCACTGGCACGGAATTCATCTTCCGGCGGAAAGCGATGGCGGTCCGCATACTGAAATTATGCCGGGAAGTACCTGGAATCCGCAATTTACGGTGATGGATAAAGCGGCTACTTACTGGTATCATCCGCACACGCACATGAAAACGGCCTTGCAGGCAATCAAGGGAGCAGTTGGGTTCATTATTGTCAGAGATCAGCACGAAGCAAGTCTGAACTTGCCAAGAACATACGGCGTGGATGATTTTCCGCTGGTGATTCAATCCCAGCAATATGATCAGAACAATCAGGCACTGCATCTTGGAATGGAAGACAGTACGATTCTTGTAAATGGTGCGCGAGCAAATTACGGGTATTCGGTTCAGGCTTCTTTTCCTGCTCAGATGGTTCGTCTGCGGATTCTGAATGGTTCGGGTGAACGTGCATTCAATTTTGGATTTACGAACGACCAATCCTTTTCCCAGATTGCTTCCGACGGAGGTTTGCTTAACCTGCCTTTTGATACGACCAGGGTTCGTTTATCGCCCGGAGAACGGGCGGAATTAATCCTGGATCTGACCGGAATGCAGGGACAAAGTTTGTACCTGATGAGTATCGCATCCGAATTGCCGATGGGCGTTCAGGGAGGACCAACCATGCCGATGCCGGTTGGAAGTCCGTCGATGGAAAGTCCTTTGAATGGCGTTGATTTTAATATTCTTCAAATCAATGTAACGGCGCCGACCGCCAATCCGGTGACGATCATTCCTGCGGTTTTGGGGAATCATGTTCCTTACAGTTTAGCAGATGTCGATGCATATCGAACTATTCGTTTTACTGCTGACAGCGAAATGGTCATGGACGGTCCCTTTTATTTTAATGACAGTTCCTTTAATATGGATCGGATTGATTTCGTAATTCCGGTGAACAATACAGAAATCTGGAAATTGGTCAATGAAACGATGGTTGCACATCCTTTTCATATTCACGATGTACAGTTTTACCTCTTGGATCGAAACGGGGAAACTCCGCATACCGGAGAACGTGGACGTAAAGACGTGGTGTTGATTCCCTCGGGTGATTCGGTGCAATTCATCACCAAGTTTGAGGATTATACGGATACGATGATGCCTTATATGTACCATTGTCACATTCTCATGCACGAAGACGATGGAATGATGGGGCAATTCCTGGTGGTTCCACCGGAATATCTTGAGTTGAATCAACATCTTGTAAAAACGAAGGAACTACAAGTTTATCCCAATCCGGTGGGAGATGTGCTGCACGTCATTTTGCCGGAAAAAGAAAAAAGGTTTGATCTGCGGATTTTAAATGCAGCCGGACAAGTGGTTTTGAAAGCAGATAACCTGGCGGAGCCGGCGTATGATGTTTCGGGTTTGAGTTCCGGAACCTATCATGTTTTAGTTCGTATTGAAAACCAATACTATAATACCCAAATTGTAAAGAAATGATGCGAGAAAAAATAAGAAAAGGTCTGCTACTGCTTGTTCCAATTTCACTGATGAGCTGTGGTTCTTCTATTCCGAATGCGGTAACTGAAAAAGTGAAGATTTACGGAAATTGCGGCATGTGTGAAGAGACGATTGAAACGGCCGCATTCCAGGACCAGGTTGCCGAGGCAGATTGGGATGTGAATACGAAAATGGCTACGATTACGTTCGACAGTACCAAAACGGATTTGGATGCAATCCTTAAACGGGTTGCGGAATCCGGTTACGACAACGACCACTTTACGGCTCCACAACCTGTTTACGACAAACTGCATACGTGTTGCAAATATGACCGGAAAGCAGAATAACAGCCGGAAATACTAAAAAAAGAGCGGGTCGTGATATTATTACGGTCCGCTTTTAATATCCCCAAAAACCCATTTCCCAATATTGGGTCACCCTTCCATGCTTTGGCAAAGGAATTAATACTTTCGGGAAGAGTAGAAAAATAAGAGACTTTTAGCAGCAAGACCATCCCGATAGAGGTAGCGGAAAACATTGGGATCACGTGGAGGTTTCTTTCCAGAGAACGTTTCTTTCCAGGGTATTTGCCATTGGAAATAACCTTTTGGTTTAATGATTTGTCCATGCTCATCCTTTTCACAGATTTTCAAGTAGTGGGCATTATTCCGGAAAGATTGAAATACCAGGGTGTTTTTATCGGGAATCCGGGCAGAAAACACTTCCTTTCCGGAAGGCATCCGGATTATTTTTTCTTCAGCTGTTCCATCATTCAGAAGTGTTCTTTTTTTCACGAACCAAACTTCCCTTTCACCGTCCGAATAGTGATCCCAATTCAGATTCACGCAGATAAATTCATAAGTCGATCCGGGAGATTTGTAGAAATACTCAGTTTTACGGGTATCATAATTATAACAAAAAACCGACTTACTGTTATTGATTTCTACCAGCAGGTAAGGAAAGTGGCGATAGCATTTTGCGATGCGTTTGGGTCCGTCACAATAAAAGGTTTGATTGGTAACTGCATCTATGAACCGGACATGCGAACCGATTTCCAGGTCGAAGGAATCATCGGATTCAAAACTTTTATCGAACAAAGAAGATTCTGAGAAGTTATTCTCGAAAAAGTAGAACAAACTGTCTCCTTTTTTTGCGCGATATAAATCATAGTTGTTTTGAATGGGTTCGTCATAAACCGCCGGAGTCATAACCGTCCTGGTTGGAGAACGATAAGTTTTTTCATAACAAAAACCGTATTTGTTTCCTATCCGAAAGTTATTTACCGGGTTTTCCTTTGTCTGGGGAAGCAGTTCGTCGTAGATAAATGCAAACTCCTGTCCTGGTTTCAGGGTATCATGCTTTGGTTGTATCAAAGCCAGTTTGTTCCCTTTTTTGATTGCTGTGAGCATGCCAATTCTGAAAATACTATCATAGTTCACCGCAATAGTAGGAACCAATTTCCGGCTCAGGGCTCCGCATTTCCCTTTTTGATAAACAAGATAGCCAAATGCAGAATTCCAGGAACTAAAATCAATAATCGAATCATACCGGGGAGTAAAATGCACCCAATCTATGGTATCAAGATATTTATTATCAACAATTGCCCACTTTCCATTTTTACCGAGAAAATAGTAATCGCGGGAATATTCGGAATATGCACTGTCAAATTCTGCGGGATACAGGGTTTTGTTTTTGCTGACAAGGGCGTACTTTTTGTTGATGCGGATTATTTCTTGTGCATTTACCGGCTTGATGCTGAATACCCATAAAAGAAGTATACACACTGTATGTAATTGTTTCATGATCATTCTGTTAGAACTGATCAAAAGTAGCGAAGAGCAAAATACTACCTGTTGCGAAAATCCGTACTGATGTTTTGAAAATCAGGGTTTATCAGATCAAAGTAAGACCGCATTATTTCCCGCAAATGCGCAAATAAAGTGCTCGCCTACCGGTCTCGCTTAAATGGCGGCTGGTAAGCGCCCTTAAAATCTGCGCATCCGCGGAAAAAGAAAAGGACGCGATTCATTATCGCGCCCCAACTTTATTTTTCTATTTCAAAAAGTGGATTAAACCACCATATTTACAATCTTTCCGGGAACAACAATGACTTTTTTCGGAGTTTTTCCTTCGAGCCATTTCTGAGCTTCCGGCATCGCTAAAACTGCTTCTTCTACTTCTTTTGCGGAGAAAGTGGTTGGCAATTCAGCATTAAATCGCATTTTTCCATTGAAAGATACCGGATAAACCGTGTTTGCTTCCACCAGCATTTCCGGGTTGAATTTCGGGAATTGCGCCGTAGAAACTGTTCCGGCTTCGTTCCCGATTGCTTCCCACAACTCTTCAGCGGCATGCGGAGCGTACGGAGCCAATAAGATAACAACCTGCTCCAACACTTCTTTCGAATGACATTTCTGTTCCGTTAATTCGTTCACACAAATCATCAGGTTAGAAACGTTCGTGTTGAACGAGAAGCGCTCCAAATCGTCTTCCACCTTTTTGATGGTTTTATGCAAAGTTTTCAACGCTTCCTTGCTTGCGGGCGCATCTGTTACGATGAGGTTTCCGTTTTCGTAGAACAAACGCCACAATTTGCGCAGGAAGTTATGCACTCCGTTGATTCCTTTTGTATCCCACGGTTTTGTTTGCTCCAAAGGACCTAAGAACATTTCGTACATGCGTAATGTATCCGCTCCGAATTTCTCTACCAATTCATCCGGTGTTTGCACGTTGAACTTGGATTTCGACATTTTTTCAACTTCCGAGCCACAAACATACGTTCCATCGTCTTCCAAAATGAATTCTGCGTTTGCAAATTCAGGACGCCATTCTTTAAAAGCTTCGATGTCTAACTTGTCGTTGTCAACAAGGGAGATATCGACATGAATCGGAACAACATTTTTCCCTTCTTTCTTGGAAAGGGTAACATATGTTTTATTGTCTTCTAATCGATAAACAAAACTACTTCTTCCCAAAATCATTCCCTGGTTGATCATCTTCTTAAACGGCTCGTCAAAGGAAATGTAACCTCGGTCATACAGGAATTTACACCAGAAACGGGAATACAACAAGTGACCTGTTGCGTGTTCCGAACCTCCGACATACAAATCCACCTGGTTCCAGTAATCCGCTTTTTCTTTTGAAACAACTTGATTTTCGTTGTGTGGATCCATGTAGCGCAGGTAGTAGAAAGAACTTCCTGCCCAGCCTGGCATGGTGTTGTATTCCATGCGGTCGCCCTCGGAATATTTCCAGGCACTTTTTTCTGCACGCGCCAATGGCGGCTCACCGTCTTCAGTCGGTAAATATTTGTCTACTTCCGGCAGTTCGATCGGCAAATGCGCATCGTCTACCAAATAAGGAATATCGTTTTTATAATATACAGGGAACGGCTCACCCCAATAGCGCTGACGGGAGAAAATAGCATCTCTCAAACGGTAATTGGTTTTTCCTTTTCCAAGTCCTTGTTCTTCGATTTTTGAAATCGCAACCGCCATTGCTTTTTTGATCGGCAATCCGCTCAGGAAGTCCGAATTGGCAATTGTTCCTTCTTTTTCCGCGTAAGCTGCTTCCGAGATGTCGACGTTCTCGAAAATATTCTTGATCGGAATATTGAAATGCGTTGCAAAATCCCAATCGCGCTGATCACCGCAAGGAACGGCCATTACTGCCCCGGTTCCGTAGGAAGCCAGCACGTAATCTCCGATCCAAACCGGAATTTTTTCTCCCGAGAACGGGTGCAATGCATATGCCCCGGTAAACTGACCAGTGATGTTTTTCACATCCGCTTGTCTGTCGCGCTCCGATTTCAAAGAAGCAGCTGTTTTATATGCTTCGATCGCATCTTTGTATTCTGCGGTCGTGATTTCGTCTACCAATGGATGCTCAGGTGCCAAAACCATGAAGGAAACTCCGAAAATGGTGTCAGGACGGGTGGTGAAGACTTCGATTGTCATGTCAGATCGAGTTTCAGCGTTAGCTGAAGTATCGAGATCGGCATGACCGTTGTCGTTCTCGATATGCTGCGCACTCGAAGTGACAACGAATTTAACTGAAGCTCCAACCGATTTTCCAATCCAGTTGCGCTGCATGTCTTTGATGGCATCTGTCCAATCAACCGTATCCAAACCGGTGATTAAACGTTCTGCGTAAGCTTTGATCCGCATCGACCACTGACGCATCAGTTTTTGTTCTACCGGATGTCCGCCGCGCTCGGAAAGTCCGTTGATGACTTCGTCGTTTGCCAGTACAGTTCCCAAAGCCGGACACCAGTTTACCCACGAATCGGCCAGGTAAGCCAAACGGTATTCCATCAGGATATCCGATTGCTCTTTTTCCGATTTTGCTTTCCAGTCTGCAGCTGTGAATGTTTCCGTATACTCTGTTACAGCTTCTATTCCTGCATTTCCGTTGTTTTCGAAAGCAGTAATTAAGGTGGAAATATCTTCTGCTTTATCGGTTTTTACATTATACCACGAATTGAAAATCTGTTTGAAGATCCATTGTGTCCACTTATAATATTCCGGCGAAGAAGTGCGAACTTCCCTATCCCAGTCGAATGAAAACCCGATTTTATCCAATTGATCGCGGTAACGCGCAATGTTCTGTTCGGTCGTCAAAGCCGGATGCTGCCCGGTTTGAATGGCGTACTGCTCTGCAGGAAGACCGAATGAATCGTAACCCATCGGATGCAGGACGTTGTAACCTCTTAATCTTTTGTAACGCGCATAAATATCAGAAGCGATGTAACCGAGCGGGTGACCAACGTGTAATCCTGCTCCGGAAGGATATGGGAACATATCCAATACGTAGTATTTCGGTTTACTGCTGTTGTCTTCCGCTTTGAAAGTTTTATGGTCGGCCCAGAATTGGCGCCATTTTTTCTCGATTTCACTAAAATTGTATTCCATGCTTTCGCGTCTCTAAAAAATAAAGTGGAGCAAAGATAGGATAATTCAAAACGCGCAAAATCAAAATTGAAAATTGAAGCGGTAAAAGGGTAAGAAGCTAAAGGAGTGGCTGCAAGATGAAATGGTAAAAATTGACGTAATTCCGCAATATTACGTCCCGCATTGCAACATACACATTTTATCTCGCGAACTACTCTTCCAAAACAGTCAAAAAAATTACCGGCGATACGATTCACTCTTTCCGGATTGATTGGTGTAACCATTTCATTTACCTTGCGTTATGATGAAAAACCAATTTTTATGACTCTCCGTATTTTCTTTGCTCTTTTTGCAATCAGCTCCGTATTCGGAGTAGTGGGTTCGGCACATGCAGCTGAACAGGTTCTGACAACCAAACAAGGTGTTTTGGAAATGAAAGCCTCTTCTGTGATGAAGAAAAAAGACTTCAAACCCAAAAAACGGAAAAAATCCAAGCCGAGAAGACACGGTTGTGAAGCTTACGGAGGTTAGTTTCCTCCCGGGAATGTGCTGTTGATTTTTGAGGTTGGATGCTTCTTTGAAACAGGGATTTGAATGACAGGGATTCCTTGCTGTGGCTGGGCTAATAGACACAACTTGTCCCACCAATGCGGGATGTCTATCCGTCATTGCGACTGTTCATTGAACCTAGTTCGGAACTCCTGAAAATCATTGAAAAAGCTCCTGAAAAACAACATCTCCATCTTTTTAGAGCAAAACATTTCTGAAAAAACCTATTTTTAGTGCATGTTTCGAACACTGCTCTCCTTATTGATTCTGTCCGTCTGCTTTGATTTTTCACATAAAGTCTTTGCAGCAAACGGGGATGAAGAAAGTTACCGGAAAGCATATTTAACCGAAAAAGACAATACCAAGAAATTCTGGCGACAA
>VFQP010004865.1_pt1 | contig 20304 bp, 19 predicted proteins | sample 3512351 | NCBI WGS metagenome assembly VFQP01 (sample SAMN10412372, study PRJNA504923) | tailings metagenome | isolation source: Relicate 1 Philex TSF1 revegetated site | place: Philippines: Tuba, Benguet | collected 2017-08-29
TCGATCAAAGCTCGATGCACGCACTTTGTGCCATCAAAGGGTCGGTGTTCACCTGGCCCAGATCCGTGGCATCGCCATCTACCTGGCGCTGCGTTTAGTGCCGTACTGATCCGAGGTGTGCCGCTCATCAATTCACCTTCTGGCTGCCTCGCAACTGACTGTCGGATCAGCGACGGCAAGGTGTGAGCTTGCCGTTCGATTGTTCACGATGTTCCGCCGGCTCGTGTCTTCAACATGGCAAGGAGAATACCTGCGGAGATCGCAAGCACACCGGCAATGAGACTGATGCTCAAGCTCTCACCAAACCAGAACACCGAGCTAATCAAGCCCACCAGCGGCACACCCAACATGGCCAGTGACATGCTCGTAGCCGGTAGCCACATGCTTGCGGCGTTGACGGCGCAGAAGCAAAAAGCAGTCGCCAGCGGTCCGACGAACAAAACGATCTGCCAGAACGTCATTGAGCCATCGCCTGTGAATGGTCCCTCGACGATTCGTGCGAGCACCAGCAGGGGAATGGCAGCGACGAGCATTTGCCAAGGAGCAAGCTCATAGGCCGTAGCGCGTACGTTTGCGTAGCGCAGGTGCAGGATGCACAGCGCCCAGCAGGCCGATGCGATCAGCAACATCAGGTTTGCGCGCACTAGGTTCGCATTGTTCCAGTCCAGCGCCAGCGGGTTGAACAACACGGCTACGCCGAACATGCCGAGGGCCGCGCCGAACAGCTGACGAGGGGCCAGACGTTCACGAAAGACGAGCACGGCCAATGGAGTCACCCATAGCGGAGTCGTGTAGGCGAGCACAGCCGAGCGACCCGCTGGGAGGTCCGTCATGGCCAGCGCGCCGAGCAGTGTAAAGGCAAGCATCTGTAACAGACCGACACTCAGCAAGAGTGGCAAGTCGCGCCCACGGGGTCGGTACAGGGTGCCGGTCACCAATTGCAGAAGGAACAGGCACAAGGCGCCAAGTGCGAAGCGGCTGGCTGAGAACCAAACGGGGGTGACGTGATCAAGTCCCGCCTTCATGACCGGCCAGTTGACGCCCCATACCAGGATCGCCAAGAGCAGCAACACGATCCCCTTGACTCTAGGGGTCAGCAAAATGCGCTCGGATATTGGAGCGTTTCGAGCCTCGGTACTCAGGCTTTGCGGGCAGGTCGTCATGATGACCTCCTGAAGCAATTAGTGGGTACAGAACAGCCTAATGGTCCTGAGGCGGAGACACTTTCCTAATTGACTTGTAAAACAGCGGAGTTTTAGTCAAATATTCTTCTATTGTTGATTTATTGAGAAAAATTTAATGCGCAAGCTTGATAGGACCGACATCGTGATTCTCAACCGGCTGCAGGAGAATGCGCGCATAACCAATGCCGAACTGGCGCGCGCGGTCAATCTTTCCTCTACCCCCTGTTTCAACCGGGTCAAGGCCATGGAGGAGCTTGGGTTGATTCGTCAGCAGGTCACGCTGCTGGCCCCGGAGCTGCTGGGTCTGCATGTCAACGTGTTCATTCACGTCAGCTTGGAAAAACAGGTGGTCGATGCACTGGCGCGTTTCGAAAGCGCCATTGCCGAGCGGCCGGAGGTGATGGAATGTTATTTGATGACTGGAGACGCCGATTACTTGCTACGCGTGCTAGTGCCTGACATCCAGGCACTGGAGCGCTTCATCCTTGATCATCTGACCAAAATCCCCGGTGTCGCGAACATCCGCTCGAGCTTTGCGCTGAAGCAGGTACGTTACAAAACAGCACTGCCATTACCACCGAATGGGTTAGTGGTTGGATGAAGCGGATCCTGTGGGCGAGTTCGCTCACCCTGCTTGTACTGGTTGGTAGCTTGCCGCTGCCAGGACGATGCACGTCCCTCTCCACAGCTTTCAACAAGGCTCGCTGTACGCGGGTTGCACCAAAACGCCAACGTATACACAAGCGCCCATGGCCGCGGACTTTGTCAGAGCGCCCTGGCCCAGTCTCGCAGCAAATACTTCTGGATTTTTCCCGTCGAGGTTTTCGGCAACTCGCGGAACACCACGGTTTTGGGCAACTTGTAACTGGCCAGCTGCTCGCGGCAAAACCCAATGATGTCCTCCTCCCGAGTGTCCGCACGCCCCTTCTTGAGGGCGATGAACGCGCAGGGCACTTCTCCCCATTTCTCGTCCGGCCGAGCGACTACCGCAGCCTCCAGCACTGCCGGATGGCGATAGAGAACACCCTCGATCTCGATGGTGGAAATATTTTCGCCGCCGGAGATGATGATGTCCTTCAGTCGATCCTGGATTTCGATGTAGCCGTCCGGGTGTCGCACCGCTAGATCGCCGGTGTGAAACCAACCGCCAGCGAAAGCCTCGCGAGTCGCATCAGGGTTTTTCAGGTAACCCTTCATTACTGTGTTTCCGCGCATGAAGACTTCGCCCATGGCGATCCCGTCGCTCGGGACGGGTTGCAGGGTTTGCGGATCGGCCACCATCAAACCTTCCAGCGTCGGATAACGCACACCCTGACGCGATTTGATCCTGGCGCGCTCGTCGAGCGGTTTTTCATCCCACTCGCCATGCCACGCGCACACCGTCACCGGCCCATAGACTTCGGTGAGCCCGTACACGTGGGTGACCTTGATACCCATTTCCTCGACCGCGCCGATGACCTTCGCCGGCGGTGCTGCACCGGCCACCATGGCATCGACCGGATGCTCGATGGACGCCTTGTCTGCATCCGGCAAATTGACCAGCGCATTGAGCACGATTGGCGCGCCGCACAGGTGGCTGACACGGTGCTCGCGAATCAAGCTCAGCACTTTCTGCGGCTCGACCCGGCGCAGGAAAACGTGAGTACCGGCCAACGCGGTGACGGTCCACGGGTAGCACCAGCCATTGCAGTGGAACATCGGCAACGTCCACAAGTACACCGGGTGGTTGCCCATGGCCCAGGTCATCTGGTTGCCCAAGGCATTCAGGTAGGCGCCGCGGTGGTGATAGACCACGCCCTTGGGGTTGCCGGTGGTGCCGGAGGTGTAATTGAGCGAAATCGCCTGCCACTCGTCCTCCGGCCACTGCCAGGCGAATTGCGGGTCACCTTCGGCAAGCAATGCTTCGTAGTCCAGGTCGCTGACCGCCTGGCCTTCGCCGTACTCGGGGTCGTCGACATCGACCACCAATGGCGGATCAGCCAGCAAACTCAGGGCCTGACGGATCACGGTGTGGAACTCGCGGTCAGTGATCAACACCTTCGCCTCGCCGTGTTCGAGCATGAAGGCAATCGCCGGCGCATCGAGGCGTACGTTCAAGGTATTGAGCACCGCACCAATCATCGGCACGCCAAAGTGCACTTCAAGCATCGCCGGAATGTTGGGCAGCATCACCGCCACCGTATCTCCCTTGCCGATGCCCCGCCAACTCAACGCACTGGCAAGGCGCCGGCAACGCTCATAGGTGTCTTGCCAGTTGCGCCGGACAGCGCCGTGAATCACCGCGGGATATTGTCCGTAAACAGCCGCGGTGCGCTCGATGAAGCTCAGCGGTGAGAGCGCTACGTGGTTAACCGCCAAGGGCGCCAGGCCCGTTTCGAAAATCGACATGAGGTTTTCCTGTAGGAAGGCCACCCGCCAAGTCGCTGCGCAGGTAGCCTTCGGTGGCTGATTGTTAGCTCTGAGTCAGGTTTGGCACGGTCTCGCCTGGCGGCTAATGAGGTGATTCTTCGGTTTTCTGGATGGCCGCAAACTCTTCCTCTGGCGTGCCGGACACCAGGTGGTGACGGCTGTATAGCGCAAAGTAGGCAATGAAGAGCCCGTAGATGGCCGCCGCCCCCAGCATCACTTTCGGGTCGACCAGGAAGCCGGCGACCAGGGCGATCGCCGCCAGGACCAAGGCGAATGACGACGTGACGATGCCGCCTGGCGTGCGATACGGGCGCTGCATGTCCGGGCGACGGATGCGCAGAGCAATATGCGCCGCCATCATCAGCACATAAGACAGCGTCGCGCCGAACACCACGACCAGGATCAGCAGGTCGCCCTGCCCCGTCAGCGACAGGCCGAAACCGATGACACCCGGTACGACCAGTGCGTTGACCGGCGCCTTGTTGCGGTTGGTAACCGACAGTTTGCGCGGCAGATAGCCCGCTCGCGACAAGGCGAAGATCTGCCGCGAATAGGCATAGATCACCGAGAAGAAACTGGCGATCAAGCCGGCCAGGCCAACCAGATTGACGAACTGGCTCATCCAGGTCGAACCTCCATGGACCACCTCCAGCGCCGCCACCAACGGGTTACCGGAATCCATCAGCGCCATGGCTCCCGCCGCCCCGGGACCTACCGTCAGAATCATCGCAGCGAAGATGAGCAGCAGCAGCATCGAGCCAATCAATCCTCGTGGCAGGTCGCGTGTGGGGTTCTTGGTTTCCTCTGCGGCCAGCGCGACACCCTCCACGGCGAGGAAGAACCACATCGCGTAGGGGATTGCGGCCCAGATGCCGACATAGCCGAATGGCAGGAAGCTGCTGGCCCCCTTGGCTTCGCTCGCCGGGATATCGAACAGGTTGGCGACCTCGACGTGCGGAACCATAGCCACGATGAACAGGCCAAGTGCGATGGCTGCCACTGCGGTAATGACGAACATCACCTTCAGGGCCTCTCCCGCACCCAGTACATGGATACCGATGAACACCGTGTAGAAGGCCAGGTAGATCGGCCAGCCGCCCACGCCGAACAGCGATTCGCAGTAGGCGCCGATGAACACCGCGATAGCGGCCGGCGCGATGGCGTACTCCAGCAGGATCGCAGCGCCCGCGAAGAACCCACCCCAGGGCCCGAAGGCCGTGCGCACGAAGCCGTAACCGCCACCTGCGGTGGGAATCATCGAAGACAACTCGGCCATGGAGAAGCACATGCACAGGTACATGGCGGCCATCAGCAAGGTGGCGAGGAACATGCCGCCCCACCCGCCTTGGGCCAGGCCGAAGTTCCAGCCGGCAAAGTCACCCGATATGACATAGGCAACCCCCAGGCCGATAAGCAGCACCCATCCCGCGGCACCTTGTTTCAACTGTCGGTTCTGGAAATAGTGCGCATCGACACTTTCAGTTTCGACACCGTGCGCGAGGTTGATGGTTTGTTCTTGTTGAATGGACATGAGCTGGGTCCTCTTCATGGCGGCCGCCGTGCACCCACGGCGGCGTGAGGCGAATCAGGGAGTGGCGGTACTCAGAAGAACCCCAACGGGTTGATGTCGTAGCTGATCAGCAAGTTCTTGGTCTGCTGATAGTGGTCGAGCATCATCTTGTGGGTTTCGCGCCCTACCCCGGACTTCTTGTAGCCACCGAACGCGGCATGCGCCGGGTACAGGTGGTAACAGTTGGTCCATACGCGTCCGGCCTTGATACCGCGACCCATGCGGTAGGCACGGTTGATGTCGCGAGTCCACACTCCGGCGCCCAGGCCGAACTCGGTGTCGTTGGCAATCGCCAGGGCCTCGGCTTCGTCCTTGAAGGTGGTGACGCTGACCACCGGGCCGAAGATCTCTTCCTGGAACACGCGCATCTTGTTGTGGCCCTTGAGCAGGGTCGGCTGGATGTAGTAACCGCTGGCCAAGGAGCCTTCGAGCTTCTCCACCCTGCCGCCAGTGAGCAGCTCAGCCCCCTCCTCCTGGGCAATGTCCATGTACGAGAGGATCTTCTCGAACTGCTGCTGAGAGGCCTGGGCGCCGACCATGGTCTCGGTGTCCAGCGGGTTGCCGCGCTTGATCTGCTTGACCTTCTTCATCACCTCGGCCATGAAGGCGTCGTAGATCGACTCCTGCACCAGTGCGCGCGACGGGCAGGTGCACACCTCGCCCTGGTTGAAGAAGCCCAGCACCAGACCTTCGGCAGCCTTCTCGATGAAGGCCGGCTCGGCGTTCATGATGTCGGCGAAGAAGATGTTCGGCGATTTGCCGCCCAGCTCGACGGTGGACGGAATGATGTTCTCGGCAGCGCATTTCAAGATATGCGAGCCGACCGGGGTGGAACCGGTGAAGGCGATCTTGGCGATGCGCTTGCTGGTGGCCAGCGCCTCACCGGCCTCGCGGCCGAAGCCCTGGACGATGTTGAGCACGCCCGGCGGCAGCAGGTCGCCGATGATTTCGGCCAGCAGGGTGATCGACAGCGGGGTCTGCTCGGCGGGCTTGAGCACGATGGCGTTGCCGGCGGCCAGGGCCGGGGCGAGTTTCCAGGCGGCCATCAGCAGCGGGAAGTTCCACGGGATGATCTGCCCGACCACGCCCAGCGGCTCGTGGAAGTGGTAGGCCACGGTGCCGTCGTTGATCTCGGCGGTGCTGCCTTCCTGGGCGCGGATGCAGCCGGCGAAGTAGCGGAAGTGATCGGCGGCCAGCGGCACGTCGGCGTTGAGGGTTTCACGCACGGCCTTGCCGTTGTCCCAGGTCTCGGCCACGGCCAGCAGCTCGAGGTTGGCTTCGATGCGGTCGGCGATCTTCAGCAGGATGTGCGAGCGCTCCTGCACGCTGGTGCGGCCCCAGGCATCGGCGGCGGCATGGGCGGCGTCCAGGGCCAACTCGATATCCTCGCTCCCTGAGCGTGGGAACTCACCAATCAACGAGCCATCGACCGGGCTGGTATTGCTGAAGTACAGGCCTTTGACCGGGGCCACGAACGCACCACCGATGTAGTTGCCATATTGCGGCTTGAGTTTGATAACCGCATCGGGTGTTCCGGGCTTCGCGTAGATCATGGTGTTCTCCGTGACATTGTTGTTGTGATTGTCGGGCGCAGTAACGCTGCGCCGGTCAGAGCCGCTCGAGCACGCGCGCCAAGCTGTTCAAGAAGATCTCTGCATGCTCGCGCTGGAAGACCAGCGGTGGCCGGATCTTGAGGGTATTGACGTGAGGACCGGCGGCGCCGATCAGCACGTGCTCCTCTCGCAGGCCATTGACCACTTGTGCAGCAGTCGCGGCATCAGGCGCACCCTCCGGGGTGTTGAAGTCGACACCGAGGTACAGCCCCATGCCGCGCACATCACCGATGACCGGGTGGCGTACGGCCAGGCGCTTGAGCCCTTCGAGCATGAATTTGCCGGACTCGTGGGCATTGGCGATGAGCTTTTCCCGCTCGATCACTTCCAGCACCGCCAAGCCGACAGCGGATGAAACCGGGTTGCCGGCAAAGGTGTTGAAATAGCCGGATTCGTTGGCGAAGCTCTGAAGGATCTGCGGCTTGATGGTGATGCCCGCCGTTGGGTGGCCATTACCCATCGGTTTGCCCAAGGTGACGATGTCCGGGACCAGGCCATGGCACTGGAAGCCCCACATATGAAGCCCCGAACGCCCATAGCCTGGCTGGACCTCATCGGCGATATACAGGCCGCCGGCCTCTCGCACGGCCTCGACGGCCTCGCGCAAGAACCCGGACGGTTCGAAGAAAGCGCCATCGCTGGTGAAGAACGAGTCCAGTAACAGTGCCGCAGGCTTGATACCGTGGCTGCGCATATCGGCCAGCGCAGCACGCACATCGGCAGCGAAGCGTCGGCCGACTTCCTCGGGGTTTTCCGGACTATGTATTGGCGCCGCAACCGTACGCACATCAGGGCTCGCCGCGATCTGCGAAAACTGCGAGGAGGACAGTTCGGCAATGCTGGCGGTGAGTCCGTGGTAGGCGTAGCTGGTAACGATTACGCCGGTGCCGCCGGTATGGTCACGGGCGATACGCACCGCCAGGTCGTTGGCCTCACTGCCGGTGCAGGTGAACGTTGCCTGGCTCAACTCGGCGGGCATGGTGCCCAGCAGCTTCTCCGCAAAATCCAGGATGTTGTCGTCCAGGTAACGCGTGTGCGTGTTGAGCAGGCGGGCCTGGCGACACAAGGCCTCGACGACATGCGGATGGCAATGTCCAACCGACGGCACATTGTTATAGACGTCCAGGTAGCGCTGCCCGTCGACGTCGTAGACCCAGACACCTTCGCCACGCACCAGGTGCAGTGGGTTCTGATAGAACAGTTGATAGCCTGGGCCGAGCAAACGCCGCCGACGCTCGATCATCTCGCGGGTACGCGGCGAGAGAGTGTTACTGCTTTCCTGCGAAAAGGCGTTGGTTTTCAACATGAGCGGCCTCGCTAGGCGTGCAAAGAAGTACCGGAAGCGGCATCCAGGCAGCAGATGCGTATTGGCCATAGTGCCGCTGGTTTCTTCGCGCGACTTGACCGTGGCAGATTCGTTATCTGCGCTGCAGTCAATTTCTCGCCTTGGATCTTGTAATTGTCCTTTGCAGTCAGATTCACACCTCCCAAGGTCAAGCACACCCACGACAGTCTCTCCATCCTGATGCTGACTTTCCTCAGAGCACGTTGGAGCTGACATATGAGCACCGAAAAAGAAGAAGAAATCGGCCTTCAGACCCTGCACGATGTGGCGGCCCGCACGCTCGCCCTTCGCTACCCGCCCCATGTGCAAGGGCAGGTAACACTGCTGTGTCACTCCGAGAACGCGACGTATCGCATCGATACGCCGAGCGGGCATCGTTATGCCTTGCGCGTGCACAAACTGGGGTACCACCAAAAGGCCGATATCGAGAGCGAGCTGGACTGGCTGAGCGCTCTGCAGGCATCAGGCATTCGAGTCCCGCGCCCCATCATTGGCCTGGATGGGCACTATGTGCAGAGTGCAGAGGTGGCTGCCGGCAAGGAACTCAATCTGGTGCTGTTCAACTGGGTCGGCGGAACCGAGCCCACGGCAGATGTCGACGTCAGTGCCTTCATGCGGTTGGGCGCCATTACCGCAAAGCTGCACCAGCACAGCCAGCAATGGCAGCGTCCTGCCGACTTTCGCCGGATTGCCTGGGATCACCAAAGCATGGTCGGCCCCGAGGGACACTGGGGCAACTGGCGAGATGCGGTCAATCTGGACAGCAGCGCGTTTGGCTTGATCGAGGAGGTGTTACAGCGCGTGGAGAGCGAACTGGCAAGCTATGGTCAGGACGCCAGGCGTTACGGTTTGATTCATGCCGATCTGCGTTTGGCCAATTTGCTGGTCGATGATGAGCACACGCACGTTATCGATTTCGATGACTGCGGTTTTGGCTGGTACATGCATGACCTGGCTTCAGCCCTGAGCTTCTATGAACATCATGATCGACTGAATGACTGGATCGAACATTGGCTGGCCGGTTATGCGGCGGTGAGTCGTTTGGCGGCGTACGACATTGCCATGATCCCGACCTTTATCATCCAGCGGCGCATCCAGCTTCTGGCCTGGACCGGAACCCATGCCGACACCCAGCAAGTCCGCAATCTCGGAGCGAACTGGGCGAAACAAAGCGTTGATTTATGCCGGCAATACTTGAACGACAGGCTCGCCCAGGTCGCGCTGCGATGACGCCCCGTGAACGCAAGTTGGACACACTCAAAAATAGCGCTTGGGCGGCGGCATCGAGTCCTGAGATGCCGACCGAATTACGCGTCAGACTTGCGCCACTGTTTCGGACTCGCCCCGTGCCAACGCCGGAAAGCGCGCGAGAAAGCACTGGTTTCTGAATAGCCCAGCAAAAGTGCGAGTTCAGAAATGGGTAGGCTCGTCCGAGTCAGGTAATACTGGGCCAAGTCCTGGCGCACTTTTTCGACCAGAGCAGAAAAGGTCAGCCCCTTCTCACCAAGCCGCCGCTGCAAGCTCCAGGTTGTCATATTCAGCAGGTCCGCCACTTGCTCCAGACTCGGCTCACCCTCGGCCAGTTGAATTCGGATCTGCGCCTGGACATCGTTGATGATGCCATGCCCCCCCTGCCGCTCGCCCCATTGGCGCGCCAACAGGGCCATGCTTTCCATGACGATGGCCAGCAGGCGACTATCACGATCGGGCATGGCTTTCTCCAGCACACTCCTCCTGAACACCAGCGAATTACAGGGCTGGCCAAAGAAGACCGGAGCATCGAAGGCCTTACAGTGCTCGTGCCAGGCCTCCGGCAGAGGATGCTCGAAATGAACCCGCTCAGGGGCCCACTTTTGCCCGAGGGCGTGACGCATCAAGTTGGTGAACATGCCCATGGACAATTCAGCGTCCTGACGCTTGCGAAAGATCGCGCCGTACTGAACCTGATAATCGAGCCGGCACCATTCGCTCTCCACCTCAAGGCGCAGCAGGCTGCCTTGCTGATGGATGGGAAACACCTTCACTACGTTACGCAATGCGTCTCCCAGCGTTTCCGAGCAGATGCCGACATAGCCGAGCATCCCCAGACTGTCGGGTTTGAACTGATTGCCGTAGCGCAAACCAAAATTGTCATCTTGGGTCTGGCGAGCGGCCTCTTCGAAAACGGCGCAATACTGCTTGAGATCCAGACTCAAGGTTGGGTGCTGCAGATGCTCCGGGTCGAACCCCGCATGACCGAAGATGCGGTCTGCATCTCCACCTTTCTGCTGGATGAATTCAGCCAAGCCTGTTGCAGCCGAACTGAGAACTCCAATGGATTGAAGCTCATCGGCGAGTTGCCGCGTAGTGGCAAGTTGCATGGCAACCTCTCACACGAGTGCTAATGGGACCGGTAAGTCGGTTTTGACAAGCACAAAGTAAGGCAAGCTTCATGCCGCTCTTTTGACACACATCCTGAGGGTGGATGCCGTCCAGCTTATCAACATTCGATACAACCTGAGCCATCAGCGACCACCGGTCTCCTTCTATCAGGCTTGCCTCGAACAAGCGGCGAGTCCAAGGATGCCTAGTGGCGTGGTCAATGCTTGATACCTAGAGATAAGTAGCTGACCGCAGAGGACAAACCTAGATCTTTTTTCCTTACGAATTGACAGCTGAGCACAAAAATGTGCCGAGCGGTCAAGCAGACCACCATGGCTTGACTGACTATGCCAGCACCCACATCGGATAGGAGCTGCGCAAATGTTCTCGTCATTAAGTGGCAAGAGTGTCCTGGTCACCGGTGCCAGCAGTGGCATAGGCCTTGGAATTGCCAGGCAGTTTGCTATCCAGGGGGCACGTGTACTGATCACCGCCCGCAACGCTGACAAGATCGAAACCGTCGCTGCCGCTATGCGCGCCGATGGGTTGCAAGTACAGGGGCTGGCCGCCGATGTAGCTGACTCCGCCTCCGTCGAGGCGCTGATACGCACCCTGGAGGAGATGTATGGCGGCCTCGACGTGCTCTGCTGCAACGCCGGAATTTTCCCCAGCTCGACCTTGGAAAACCTGACCGACCTGCAGCAGGGTTCCAGCCGCCCAGCACGTAGACGTGCTCGCCCACGCTCACCACCTGGTGGGCCATCCGAGGCTGCGCGTCCACATCCAGGCAGTGGCGCCAAGCGTGACTACAGGCGCACGGAGGATCCTGGCGCGCGCACGAGCACCCGAGCTTGACGCGCGCTCACCGGCGGCAGCGGGCTGCCCGTGGGGAACTTGACAGCGGACCAGCCTGACGCCGGGTGGAAAACCCACGTGTCCAGCACCTCGCGCCTTGCGAATGGAGCGGGCGCGCCCGCTGGCGCCGGAGCTTCCACGTAGCCTCCGACGATGATGGCCCTGTTGCCCGGCAGTGGGGCGATGGCCGCGCCGCTGCGGGGAAGGTCTGGCACCGCGAGGCTGCTGGGGTTGGCCTCCTGCGGTGACAGTGTGAAGGGCACGCGACCCTGGAGATCAACGCCCGCCCAGACCGCGATGGATGATGGGCACACGCACGGCGCCGTGATGTTGTCACGCTGGGGACGCTTCCACCACCACTTCAAAGCTCGCCTGCACGTTGATGGTGATCATCGTGGTGCGCGGCGCCGCGTGCGCAACCGTCCGCAGCAGTCCGCGTCGCTGGCAGGCGGCCGGCGCACGACTTGAGGGGCAGTGCCGGCTCAGGGAACGCATTCCCCAGACTGGCGCCGCTTCTCCTGCAAACACGCCACGCCCTCAGAAACGCCATGTGCGGCTCCACGCCTGAGAGCGAACGCGCACCACCTTTGCGTCCCCGAATCCTCGAGGCGCACGCCTTCTTCCTCGCTAGCTCACCTTGCAGAGCTCGCCCAGCATCTGCCCAGGAGGACACTTGGAGAGGAGAGGAGGAGCAGCGAGCACTTGCGAGAGCAGCATCACCATCATGCAGGCGCCGCTGCTGTCGCGCCCGCAGCATCGCGGCGCTGCACCAATGGGCGGCTCTGCGCACCACCTCGCACCACCTCCCTGGGCGCCACGCGGACTCCACAGCAGCACCAGCAGCAGCAGCAGCAGCGTTGTGAGCCGACACCTGAACGTCGTCGTCGGCGCGCCATCGCCGTGGGCGCAGCGCCCCTCGCTCTCCCGCAGCAGCAGCACCACGAGTGGCCAAGCAGGGCCAAGAGCCACTCCCTCGCCTGAGGCCGGCGGGAGGAGCAGCAGCAACAACAGCAATTCAGCTGGCGGCGTGCAGACCGACGACGAGTCGTCGTCCTCTGGGCCGCCGGCGCAGGAGGTGGACGCCGTGCTGGTGGCGTCGGGCCCCTCGGGCGCGCCCTCCCCCCAGGACGACCCGCGGCGCCCCTGGCTGATGCGCTGGCTGGCCCGGCTCTCGCCGCCGCGCTGGGTGGGCTCCTTCGTCAAGGCGCTGCAGTCGCGGGACATGCGCACCGTGCGGCTGCTGCGCCTGAGCTTCATCGGCATGCTCTTCCTCATGGTGGCGGGCATGCGGCACTGGGCCGAGGTCCGAACCACCACGCGCACGCGTGAGGTGAGTGGCCCGCCGCCGGCCGACTGACTGACCGGGGTGGGCACGACTGACGTGTCCGTGCCGCCCTGGCCACGCACCCGCTCACCGTCGGGCCTTCCTGGGCCGTGCCCACAGGTGCTCTACTCGGACTTTGTCAAGCTCCTGGACAACGGCCGCGTGCGGGCGGTGCGGCTCGAATCCGGCACGTCGCGCGTTTACTTCGACCTCCTGCCCAAGCCGCCGGCACCGCAGCAGCAGCAGCAGCAGCAGCAGCAAGCGGCCCAGCCGGCCGTCGCCGCAGCAGCAACAGGCGCGGCTGCGCCAGCGGCAGCAGCAGCGGCGGCAGCGGCGGCGCCTGCGGCCGCGGCGCTGGCAGAGGCCGCGACGGAGGCGGCCAAGCAGCCCGACGCGGCGGCGGCGGCGGCAGCACCTGTGGCGGCGAGTTCCGCCGAGCCGGTGCGCTTCCAGAAGCAGTTTGTGGTCAAGCTGGCGGACAAGATGGACTACCTGTTGGCGTCCCGGGTGCTGGCGGCCAACGTGGAGTTTGGCGTGCTCAAGCAGGTGCGGGGGCTAGGCAGCCGCCAGGGCGCTACTCCTCGGCAACTAGGCAGGCGCCCGCCAGGCCTGGAGGTGCCTCGCTTGACCGTTCGTCTTCCTCCCCCTTGCCTCCTGCGCAGAGCTTCTCGGCGGTGCTGGCCAACGTCTTCATGACGGCGCTGGCGCTGTGGATCCCGCTGCTGCCCATGTTCTTCCTGCTCAAGCGCATCATGGACGACCGCTCCTCCACCCGGTGAGCCAGCAAGGGGCCCCCTCGCGCTGCTTTCACCTAGGCCTCGTGACGCCCCCGGGAGCAAGCGTGCGCCTCTGCGGCTCCCCCCGCGCGCGCAGGAAGAAGAAGGCGGACACCAAGGGCGAGAACGTCTCCATCACGTTCAAGGACGTGGCGGGCGTGGACTCGGCCAAGGTGCGCTTCTTTCAGCACCCGCCCAAGGAGGCGCCAGCGTCACACGAGGCAGCGACTTTGCCAGGTTCACGATGCCCTGTCGCGCACGCGTCCGTTGTCCCGCAGGAGGAGCTGATGGAGGTGGTGAGCGTGATGAAGGCGGCCAAGGCGGCCTACACGCGCCTGCAGGTCAAGATCCCCTCGGGCGTGCTGCTCTGCGGCCCGCCCGGCACCGGCAAGACGCTCCTAGGTGCGTGCGCCGCGCGCGCGCTCACGGCACCAGGAAGCGCCTTTGTCGTCACGCACCCGGGCAGCGTCACGCCGCGCCGCCAAGCTCAACGAGGGGGAGCTGCGTGGTGATGTGTGTGTGTCGCGTGCCTGCGCAGCCAAGGCGGTGGCCGGCGAGGCGGGGATACCCTTTTTCGCCTTCAGCGCCTCGGAGTTCGTGGAGCTGTTCGTGGGCCGCGGCGCCGCGCGCATCCGCGAGGTGTTTGCCGAGGCGCGCAAGTCGGCGCCATGCGTGGTCTTCATCGACGAGCTGGACGCGGTGAGCCAGCGGTGCACTACTCGCAGGCAGGCTGCGTGGGGAGTTAGTCACTTCATGGGGCCGCACGCTGTGGGCCTGGCGTGGGCGCAACGGTCGGCCGTCAGGGATCCTGACGACGTGGCGGCTTGCGCGGTTGGTGCGTGCGCTGCAGGTGGGCGCGCGGCGCGGCATGGGGTACAACGACGAGCGCGACCAGACGCTCAACCAGCTGCTGACGGAGCTGGACGGCTTCCAGGGGCGGCAGGGCATCCTGTTCCTGGCCGCCACCAACCGCATGGAGATCCTCGACCCCGCGCTGCTCAGGCCCGGGCGCATCAACCGCAAGGTGCGCCCGCCTGGCGGCGACTTGCCGCTGCTGTTGTGTTGCGGTGCGGCCTCTTGCCAGTTGGCAGCGACGGGGCAGCCGTGAATGCGGACGGCAGACGCGTTCTGTTGGGCGTGCTGTTGGGCGCGCAGGTGACGGTGCCTCTGCCGAGCGAGGTGGGGCGGCGCGAGATCCTGCGGGTGCACCTGCGCCAGACGCCCATGGTCAGCCTGGAGGACAAGCAGGAGGCCTGCGAGCGCATCGCCCGCGTCACGGGAGGTGAGGACGCGAGCAGGACCCACGGCCGCCATTGCTGCGCTGGCGTGTGCCAACACAATTGCTGCGTGTTCCTTGGCTTGCGTGCGCAGGCTTCTCGGGCGCCGAGCTGGCCAACGTGGTGAACGAGGCGACGCTGCTGGCCGCCCGCAAGGAGCAGGACGTGGTGACGCTGCGCGAGCTGCTCGAGGGCGTCCAGCGCACCAAGTGCGTGGCGCGGCGCCCACCACCACCAGCTGGGACAGGTGGACGGGTCTGTGCTGCGCGCGCAGCAGCTCATCACCAACCGTGGCTTCGTGCTTTTGCGCGGCTCGCGCAGGTTCGGCGTGAACGGAGCCGGGTCGCCCGTGTCGGGCTGGGCCAAGGCGCTCATGGACTGGGCCAGCGTGCCCGAGTCGAGCAGGAGAGTCAAGACCAGCACCATCTAGGGCCGCCGCACAGAGGCAGGCCACCTTGGAGAGGGGGACCCCGAGAGCGAGAGCGAGAGAGCGCAAGGATGGGAGCGAGCCAGCGAGTGACAAGCAAACGCCATTTTTCTTGAAGTAGGGTGGGCTTGAGACGTGGAGGCGCAGGCGTGCGCGGGGAGCGGCAGGTGTGGCTTCGTGTGGCGTGGTTCATTTCTCTTGACGGTGCTGTGAGGAGAGGAAGCGTGTGCCAGCTTTGGACCGCCCGTTTGCTGTGTGGTTTGCTGCTGGGCGCGGGCCGTAACAAGGGACCGCGCAGCGCGCCCGGCCAGCTGTGTGTACACCACGTGTGCATCACCTCGCTTGCTTTTGCTTGCTTTTCTCTGAGTGCTGTTCAACCGCAAGTTCGCCATGCAGGGTCCAGGCTCGAAGACGAGAGGAAGCGCGCACATCCGCGCACAAAGGAGCAGCAGGAGCAGCGTCCGCACACACGCGTTCAGCCCCCCCAGTCTCGCTACCGCCGCAGCGCTTCGCTTGCCTCCGAGGTGCGCGTTCGGACCTTGCGCAAGGTCGCCACGCGCTCACGCGCTCACGCTCACGCCCTTTGCCGAGAGGAGCCACCTGCGCACGCACGCACGCAGGCCTGTCTCCTGCTCGAGCAACGATGGCGCGGCTCCGCTCGGCGCTCTTCGTGGCGGCGCTGCTCGCCTCGTGCGCTCTGGCCATCGCGGCGGCGGACGGGGACTGGAAGAACGGGCGCGTGACGTGGTTCGACGTGCAGAACGACGACCTCACGAGTGAGCGGGGCGGAGAGCTGTGGGCGTGCGCGTGCGCGCAAGCAGCGCTTTGGGGGTGGGGAGGTTGTGGTGACGCGGATCACGCCGCACGCAGGGGCGAGCGCAGACACAGCAGAGGCTGCAGCGCGCACCCTTGGAGCGCGCAGCAGCGGGCGCGCCTTGCCCTGCGCGCCTCCCCACGCGCACTGCCTGGGGCCGCAAGGTTCGCCGCCCCTCTGCCTTTGCGCGCCTCCTCCCCCGCGCAGCCGCGAACTGCCACCTCTCTTGGGCGTCCATCAACACGGGCCGCGACGTGGCGGCCTTCTCGGACACCAACCCGCTCTTCTCCTCCTCCTGCGGCATGTGCCTCGAGATCAGGTGAGTGCAGATGAGTGGCTGTCGGTCCCGCGACAGCTGGCACTCGAACTCGCAGCGCGCTCAGCATGAAGGTGCCAGAACAGCTTGCGCTTGCTCGCAGCGTCCTCAGAATGAAGGTGCTCTTTGACGCGCTGCGCTGCGCTGCACTGTGCAGGTGCCAGAACGCCGCCTTCAGCGACGGCTATGGCAACTCCATCGACCGCTCGGCGGCATGCAGCGACACTTCCAAGAGCGTGTTTCTGACCGTGGCCGATGCTTGCCCGTGCAAAGTGAGTGCCACGCGCGTGGTGGGGCTGGGCAGTGGGCCGTGCGCACGTGGCCGCGACGCCCCTCAGTCGCGCCGCCCGCCTGTCGCCACTTGCCCGCTGTGCCCGCAGTACCCCAACAACGAGTCCAGCAACAAGAGGTGGTGCTGCGGCGACGACCCCAGCCGCGAGCACATTGACGTCACGCGCGGCGCCTTCAGCCAGGTACGGTTTGGGTGTGCGCGCAGTGATTGTGCGTCTCGCCATCTTGGGGGGCGTCCAGGGAGGGGGAGCGCGCACATCTCCTACCCTGCTGCTGACGCCGGGGTGCCATGCGGCGGCGGGGGGGCTGCACGGGGCCTGAGCGTGCGTGCAGACGCGGCCCTGGCGCTCGCTGTGCAGAGCCGGGCTTGCTCACCCCACCTGGTGCCTCGTGTGTCCCCGCCACCCGCGTGCGTCCCCGCCCCGCAGCTCGCCAACCTGAACCTCGGCGTGATCGGCGTGCAGTGGCGCGTCGTCGACTGCAGCCAGGTCAAGCAGGGCGGCAGCTACTACCCGTCCACGCCGTCTTCCTCGTCGTCCCCCTCCTCGTCCCCTTCCTCGTCCTCTGGCGGCGGCGGCGGCAGCCCTTCGCGCGGCTGGTTCGGCGGCAACGGCGGCGGCGGCGGCGGCGGCGGCCTGCTGGGCCGCATCTTTGGCCGGCGCTGACGCCTTTGCCGCTTCCCTTCTGCTTCGCTCGTGACCTGCATACCACTATTCCAGCATCGTGAGCACCCACCGCGTGCTGCCCTCTGTCCGTGATGCGCACCCGCCGCTGTGCGCGTGGCCGAGCCTGGACGTTCTCATGCACCTGCGACGATCGTCCTGCAAGTCCCGGTGACGCAAACGCTGCGAGCTCTCACTGGCACGCTCGCGCCGTTCGGAGGTTTGCGTTTTGAACCAGGCGCAGCGCGAGCGCAGCAGGCAGACTCCAGCAAACGATGTGGGCCTCCGCGCACGCTGCTGAAGACGCCAGCGTGGAGGCCTCCGATGCCGCGCTGGATGAGGAGGCCGAGGCGCTCATGCGTCCGACGCAGTGGAGCGAGGGCGAGGACGCTGATGATGAGGAGGACCACGAGGAGGAGGAGGAGGAGGAAGAGCAGGCTCCGCGCGACGATGCCGTGGCCGAGCAGCTGCAACAGGGCCAGCACCAATGGCTGCAGCACAGCTCTGCGTTCGACGACCGCGGCCACGCGGGCGCTTCGCACGTGCACGCCGGCACCTCTGGCAGCGCCACTGGAGCAGCGCCATCGCCGCTAATGCGGCAAGCAGGGTCCCCTCCACCATCCACTGGAGCCGCGCCGGGCCCGTCCACGCTGCCGCGCCACCTGCCTCCCACGCAGCTCACCTTCCTCACCATCACAGTGCCCGAGTGGTGAGCTCTCTCGCTCAGCCCAGGCTTGCTTGATCATCTGACCTGCCGCACAGCGAAATGTGTGGGTGGACCTCGACCGGAAGCGCACCGACCTCGCGCCGCCCGCTGCGCAGGCTGCAGCGCCTGGGCATGACGCCGCACTTGCCACGGTTCCTGGAGCACGAGGTGGACGAGCTGGCCGTGCCCTTGCTCCAGGAACCGGCCGACCTCAAGGTCCGCCTTTCCTCACCTCACCGCTTGCGCCGCAAAGCCCCACCGCGACTGCCTGGCAACCCCAGCTTGCTGCTGGTCCTGCTCACCGCAGGTCCTGGGCGTCACCGACCCCGAGGAGGCGGCACGGCTGCTGCAGTCCATCCCGCCGCTGTGCGCCTCGCGCGCCGCGCCTGAACTGGACGCACTGCTCCACGCGCTCTCCGACCTCATGCTCACCTCGCAGCCACCACCTCTTCTGAGCTCCTCACACCGCCACCACCACCACCAGGGTCGCCAGCAACCGCCCGCGCCGCTGCCACCCGGCGCCCTGGCCCCCCACCTCGCACCCCCAACCGCCGCCCGGCCGCATCACTCGCACACCAACGGCTGGGTGGCGCCCTCGCCATGCGCCCCGCAGCAGCACCGCGCGCACGCCGCCGCCCACTACCAACACCACCTGAGCCCCATCACGCCGGCCCACCACCACCCCGCGGACCCACGCGCCGCCACGTGGCCCACGACGCAACCCGCCACGCTGCAGCACGCGCAGCAGCGCCCGCACACGCCCGGCCACCCCGCGACCACCGCCACGCCCGCCCCGCACACGCCAGCAGGTGCCGGCGGTGCCTTGATGGCCCCCGCGCCCATCCCGCCCGCCGCCGCCGCCGCCGCACCCGCCCCGCCGCTGCACCACATGTTCCGGCAGCACGTGGCGCCGGCGCCCCGCATCACAGACCACTTCAAGGCCGCCACGGCACCGCCGCCGGCGCCCCAGGCGGGCGCCTTGACGCTCCAGGCTGACCGCGGCGGCGGCGGGAACGGCCAGCGGCAGCAGCAGCAGCAGCAGCAGCAGGGAGGGCGGCGGGGCGGGCCCACGGCGGCCGCTGCTGGCCAGGGCGGAGCAGGTGCGGGCGCGGATTTGCGGCTGGGGGTGGGGATTGGCAGCTACAGAGCTGCTTTGGTTGGCAGGTGGGACAAGACGACCAGCGTTTGCCCTCGCTGCGTGTGTGCAGGCGCGGCCGTGGCGCCCCCGGGGGCTGGCGTTGCCGCCGGCGGGGGGGGGTCGGGCTCGCTGTGGGGCGCGCCGGCGTGGCAGACGCTGCCAGGCACGCGCTTCGTGGTGGACCTGTTCATGAAGCAGCAGGCGGCGCGCGTGCGGGGCAGCAACGGGCTGTGGGTGCTCACGCACTTCCACGCCGACCACTACAAGGTGTGGGGGAGCTTCTTCGGTTTGGGGAGGGTGCGCTGGGTGGGAGGGCAAACGCGCACCTGGTGTGGGCGCTTGCGCCGCCGCCTCTGCATGCTCAAGCCACAGCGCTGGCTGAGTTGCAAAAGTGAGAACGTGCCGCTGCCGCCGCGCAGGGCCTGACCAAGAGCTGGGCGTTTGGCAAGGTGGTGTGCTCCGAGGTGACGGGTCGCCTGGTGGAGCACAAGCTGAGGGTGAGTGGAGGCAGGTGGGGTGGGGAAGCGCAGCAATGGAACCGACTCCCGCAGCTGGCCAGCCCCACTGCCTCCCTGCGCCCCCCGCCACACGCTTGGACTGCCTCCAGCAAACACACCAACGCCCTGGTGGCGTCCACCAGCCTGCGCCAGAGCTCCCGACAGCACGTCACCCGCACGGTCCGCTCCGCTGCGTCCGCGCGTGCATGCGTGTGCGCCGGTGCACGTGCACACACACAGGTGCCCTTCGACCGCCTGCTGACGCTGCCGCTCAACCAGCCGCGGTGGCTGGACGGCGTGCAGCTCACGCTGGTGGACGCAAACCACTGCCCGGGCGCCGCCATGGTGGTGGCCAGGGCGCCGGGCCGCCCGCCCGTGCTGCACACGGGCGACGCCAGGTGCGCACACCGCAGCATGTGCCGGGGGGGAGGCAGGCACGGCGCTCACGAGCAAATCACGGCCGCAGCACTCATGGGCAGGAGAAACACCAGGGGCAGGACAGGTTGCGTGGGACCGGGCTCAGCACGGTGGCGCTCACTGCTTGCAAGCGGGGTGCAGGCGCTCTCCCCCAAGTCCACAGCGTGTGCGGTGCGGACCGGCTGTGGTGCCGCTGGCGTGCCCCGTGGCGGCGGCCGCAGGCTGGCGCGGGAGATGCAGGCGCACCCGGTGCTGCAGGAGCTGCGGGGCCAAGGGGCCGTGCTGGTGCTCGACACCACCTACTGCGACCCCCAGGTGAGTT
>VFQP010002510.1_pt1 | contig 20288 bp, 25 predicted proteins | sample 3512351 | NCBI WGS metagenome assembly VFQP01 (sample SAMN10412372, study PRJNA504923) | tailings metagenome | isolation source: Relicate 1 Philex TSF1 revegetated site | place: Philippines: Tuba, Benguet | collected 2017-08-29
GGCCGATCGGAGGAAGGTGCCGTTGGCGGGCGTGTAGGCGCCTGAGAACTCGGGCTGGCCGCAGCGGTTGCGCAGGATGCCGTTGAAGAGGTGCAGCCCGATGGTGCCGAACAGCGCCATGTAAAAGGCCGTGAGGATGAAGACGTCGAGCAGGATGGGCATCGAGTGCACAAACGTCATGATGATGGCCTGCGGGGAGCGGCGCGCGGACGTGTGGATGCGCGTCGAGGAGGATGAGGACGACATGAAGACGGCACGCGAGAGACGCCCGCCTGCTGGATGCGTGCTGCGCGTGCTGTGCGTGGCGGTTGAGCACGGCCCCGCACCCGCAGCTTGGGGATGTGCGTGATGGTGCGCAGCGGCATGAGCGCCTTGAAGCCGCGGAAGGCCGTCAGGTTGCTGTCGAAAAAGATGCTGATGAAGCCCGTCACGATGACGAGCGCGTCCAGCACGTTCCAACCTGCGCCCCGCAGTATCGGCAGCGCGTGCGGCAGACGGTTCGCGACGAGGAGACGGAGCGCCCCCAGCACTCCTGCGCTGCTGCGCCACCCCTCGTTCCTGCCTTGCCCCCACGGCCGGGGCCGGCTCATTCCTGCATGTGGACAGCGGCGCCTACCGTTGCGCAGGTAGGTGCCGGGCCGCAGCCACAGGCCCAGCGCCAGCACCTTGATGACGCCCTCGAGCACGAAGAAGCCCAGGAAGCCCAGGTTCATGCGCTGCAGCGTGACGCCCAGGTCCGACTGGGTAAACCCCGGCGCGTTGCTGCACGAGCACGCGACAGAAAAAGCGCCATGCGACGTCTGTTCAATGGATGCCGCGTGCATGGCCCCAGGCACAGAGCACAACAGCGGTGTGGCGGCGGGCAAGGGCGTGGTGTACGTGCTGCCGACCAGCATGCCGGCACATCGCACGCTGACCAGCCGCTGCGCAGTGGCTGGTGCTGCCGCGGCCCCTCCCAGCACCACTGAGCGTTCAGGGCGCAGCGCCGCTTCACCTGTCCATGGCCAGCGTCACGCAGTTGGCCAAGATGGCGAGCAGGGTGATGGCCTGGAAGAGCGGCCACGCCGACAGGCCCGCGGCGAACCGGCGGACGCGGCTCTGCTTGCTGAAGATGAACAAGGAGCGGTTGCAGAGCGGCTGCAGCAGCGCCTGCAGTGTGCACAGTGGAGGCGTGTGCCGCCGGGCGGACATGACGGCATGCCCGCTCCGGTGGAGAGGGCGGCTGCCCCAGGAGAAGCGCTTGGCACTGCCGCTGTCGCTGGTTGCTGCAGCACACGCAGTGGGCTGCGCCGAGAGGTGGCGGCACGCGTACCTCTGCATCGGGCCACTTGAGCAGCGCCGCCCAGGCCCGCCCCACTGGCGCGAGCACATTGGACAGGAGGCTTCGCAAGCTCCCACTGCCAGCTTCCACCCCCGCGTCGCTCAGCTGGAGCTGCGGGGGCATGGCCCCCATTGAGAAGGACCGCCTGGCCGCGAGCGGCTCAGCTCAATTGAAATGACGATCCGCACGCCTCTCGCGCTGCGCTCATTCTCTCACTGCTGCCGCGCCGCGCGCGCGTCTGGTGGTGGAGTAGACATTCGCCCGTATTTCACGGCGGGGAGAGCAGAGAAGCAGGGAGAGAAGCCAGGATGCGATCAGAAATGCTGTCTCGTTCTCGCGGTCGTGCTGGTCGTGCTCGCGGAGGTGGCCCTGTACCGCGCTTCGCTTGAGCAGCATGGGATGAGGGTGCGAGCGTGCCGCACGCATCGCGCCACTCGTGCCTCGCGATCGTTCTCTGGGCGCTTGCATTGCTGAAGCAGTCACCATTTAAGAGGCTCTGCAAGTCATGGAGCAGCCGCAGCACACGCCAGCTGCGTTGGAGCACCGCATGAAGGCGAGCGGAGCAAGTAGAGGATCAGCCCCCCATCCTGAGATGGCGGTGGCGACTTGCGTCTCTTCCGCAGAAAAGGTGGGCCCCGTCGACGGGCTTGTCAGTGGTGGCAAAACAGGTCCGCCCGGAGCGCGCGGCACGCAGGCGTGCTGGAGCCGGCGGAGGCGCGGGTCATGTGAACAACGTACGAGATGCTCATCACACCGCCCCCGAGTGGAGCCAGAGCATGCAGGGTCAGCGAATTGCGGCGACCTCACCCAAAACGCCGTGCTCCTCCGCCGCGACCCACAGTGGTGCCTGCGCCCATCCCACCTCCGGAGAATCTGCCCCTGAGATGCCTGATGATGATGAACAGCGCCGCCGCCGCGCTGAGCGCAGGGGACCTCGCCCGCCTCGCAGCACAGCACACACAAAAAGCGCGGCGACTCTCTCGCCTCTCCCTCTCCATCTCTCGTTCTCTCTCCCACTGCCTGAGTCGCTCTCCTCTCAACACGCACATCGCTCCTCCTCCCTGCTCAACCCCCTCTGGGCCTGCTGCCCTGCTGTACTGACACACCTGCAGCGCCAGCGCGCCTACACACCAGCATCCCACGCACCCGACGCCACAGCCCACGTCCCGCCTCGGGGCACAGCATACACGACACCAGGCCACAGCGCTGCACCCAAACGGCTCACAGCAGTGCGCGGATTCCGCCCCACACACGCACGCAGTCCAGGACGCTGCTGACCTCCCACGCAGCCCCACAAGACGGATACGGCAACCGGGATGCCCCCACGCACGTGCACACAGACGCGTGCGCATGCCGGAGCGGGGAACTGCGAGCCAAGCGCCCCCACCGGCGGCCACACATCGCCCAGGTCCCTCTTGCGACCCCATCACGGAAGCCATTGAAACCAAAGCTCCCTCTGCGCTCCCTCTCACGATCCTTGTGCCGCCGCGACACGCGCGCGCGAGGGCCTTTGCCGCGCCGCACTCACGCCTCCGGCGCACCTCTCCAGCGGCACCGCCGCCCAGCACGTCCCGCGCCGCCACAGCGGCACCCGGGAACGCCCGCGCCGGCATCTGCGATCGCCCGCTAGACGCACCGCCACTCGGGCGCAACGCACGACGCCGCCGACGGCGCGCGCCAGAAGCGCACGCCGCCGCCGCCCGGCACACTGCCACCCAGGCGCACAACGCACACAGCGCGCCAAAACCTCACGCCGCCGCCGCGCCCTTTTCGGCGCACGCCGCCAGGTCCACCTTGTTGAGCAGGATGAGGAACTTGCGCTCGCCCGGCACGTGCCACACGAACCCCAGCTGCGCGCCCGACGCCAGCGGGCTCGAGCTGCTGAAGACGAGCAGCTCGCCCTCGACCCACTTGGGCTGGCTGTAGCCGCGCGACGCCACGCGGCCCTGGCCCTTGTAGCGCGCCGTCACGCCCAGCTCCTCGGGGTAGACCTGCGACGCCGACAACTTGTGCTTGCGGCCAATCTGCGGGCGCGCAGAAGACGGAAAAGCAAGCAGCGCACGGCCAGCATCGTTGCGGCAGCGAGCACGTGCTTGGGCGGCGAGAGTCGGGCGAGGCAAAGACGAGGCGCACCTTGGCGCGGAAGGAGAGCGCGCCGGCGGGCACGTTGGCGTCGCCCGTCAGCTTGGTGGCCTCCACGACCTCCTCGCCCTCGTACAGCGCGCGCCGGAGGCGCAGCAGCTCGGGCCCGTGCGGCCCGAACGAGCCAATGTACAGCCCGCTGAACACGTCCGACCTGCGCCCGCAAACGATCCGGCTCCCCGTGAGCGAAGCGGCGCCTCGCGCGCGAGGGAGTGCGGGAGCGGCGGCGGCAGCGCGGAGACCCCCGCTCACCTGGGCGAGAGGTCCTGCGGCACACGAGAGTAGCGCACGGTGCTGGAGGAGCCGGCGCCGGGCTCGGTGGAATCTGCTGGCGGCGCCGCCATCGCCGGCAGCGTGGTTGCCGCCGCGGCGGAGCTGGGCAGCGGAGCCGGCACCAGCACCTCGGTGGGCTTGCCTGCGGCCAGCCCCGCCAGCACGGCCTGCAGCCCGCTGCGCAGCGCCGCCACGTCCACCGCCGCGCGCGCACGCGCCGCCGCCGCCGCGCCGCCGCCCGCCGCCTTGCCGAGGCTGGCCACGCGGCGCGCCTGGGCCCGCGCCACGCGCTCGGCCACCACCGCCACGGCCGCCTTGGCCCGCACGCCCTGCAGCAGCTGGCTGCTCGGCACCAGGATCTCGAACTTGACGGCAGCCTTGCCCGAACCAGCCTCGTCCAAGTCCGCCGCCGGCGACGCCGGCGACGCCGCCGCGCCCTTGCCCTCAGCGGCGGCGCGCGGCATGCGCAGCAAAAACTCGTCCATGGTGACGCGCTCCACGCCCACCGGGGAGCGGTGCAGCTCCGTGAAGAGCCCGCTGCCGCCCGCCGCGCGAAGCGCCATCGCCGCGGCGGCCGCAGAGGCCGAGGGGGCGGCTGCGGCGGAGGAAGAGGAAGTGTCGGTGAGTAGCTCAATCACCTCGCCCTCCTCGCCGTCGCTGTCGGCGTTGACGTCGCTCGCCGCCGCCGACTCGACCTCGACCTCCACCTCGACGGACAGCTCGACGGGCTCGCCGCCGCGCGCGCCCGCGGCCTGCTCCTCGGCGAGGAGAGCCTCGGCCGCCGCCACTGCCGCCTCCACCAGCCTGCGGGCAAGGCAGGAACGACACAGGGCAGCGAAAGGATGAACAGGGAGGCGGCGGTGGCGCAAGTTGCGGGACTTGACAGACTCCAGGCGCTCACTCGGCGTCCTCGTCATCAACCGCGCCAGGGAGCACGCCGCTGGCCTCTGCCCGCAGCTCCGGTGCCGCCGCTGCATCGTCCTCCTCCTCCTCCTCTTCCGTGGCCGTGGCGTCAATGTCCACCGCCCGGCCCAACCGAATGTCAACCACCAGGCTCGCCGCGTCCACGTCCTCCTCCTGCTGCTGCTGCTGCTGCTGGGCGGAGGAGGGCGCCTGCGGCTGCTGCTGCTGCTGCTGCTCGGGCGAGGGCGTCGCGCTGCGCGCGCTGAGGCTGTCCATCACGTCCGCCACCAGCTGCCGGTCCTCGGCGTTCGAACTGTCCAGCGACTCTGCCGCCGGCGACGCGCCGTCCTCCTCGCCCGCCTGCCCTTGCCGCCCTGGCTGCTGAGCGCCCAGCCCCGACGCCGCTGCCGCCGCGCCGGCCGCGCCAGCGCCCCCAATCAGCGACTGCTTCAGCCGGTCCAGCCACCGACCCATGCCGCTGCCGCCGCCCGCTTGCCGCCGCGCCGCTGCCGCCTTGGCCTGCGCCTGCGTCCACCAGCCGCTGCCCATCGCGCCGTCGCCCTCCTGCTCGTCCTGCCCCTGCTTCGCCTTGCCCACCTCCTGCTGCTGCTGCTGCTGCTGCCCCGCCTTGCTAGGCCCCACCACGGGCAGGTCCAGCGAACCCAGGTCCGCCAGCGCCCGCATCGTCTCCTCCGCCTCCTGCGCCTCCCACGACGAGAACTCCGACTTGACCTTGCGAGCCTGCGGCCGCTGCGGCGCCGCTGGCCCACCCGGCCGCTCGGCCGTCGTGTCACCGAGCAGCATCCGCCGGAGCTTCTCCTCCTCCTCCTCCTGCCGCGAGCGCGGCGCCGGCGAGGGCGACGCCGCGGCGCCCGCCGCGCCGGCGGGCTTGCCGCGGCCTGCCGCGGCCTTGGGGGCGCTGCCGCCGCTGCTGCTGTTGCTGCTGGAGGGCGAGGTGGTGGGCTTGCCGTCCTCGTCCAGCGGGATGGCCTGGATGCGCACCGAGCCGTCCGCGTTGACCGTCACCGAGAGTTTGACCATGGGCCCGAGGCCCAGGGCGGACGCCAGCTGGTCGGCCGGCGCGGCGCCGTCGCCGTCCTGCTCCTCTGCGGCGCCGGGCCGGGTGGAGGACGTGCGCGGGGAGGGCGAGGAGGAGGAGGTGGCGGCGCGGAGGGCGGCGGATGAGGCCCTTTGCGTCACGCTGCCGCTGGACGTGGTTGGCGAGGGGGAGGAGGAGGAGAAGGGGGAAGGGGGCGCGTCGGGGCTTGGCGAGGGCGGCGCGCCCATGAGCGAGACGGCCTGGTGCACCAGCTGCGGCGGCTGGTCGGAGGCCACGCCGTCCTGCCGCCGCACAAACACCTGCAGGCAGCGCAGACGCACGCTGGCACGCTCGCACTCGGCCCTGTCGGCGACTGCCAGCACAGCGGCGGTCCCGCGGCTCTGGAGGTGAGCGGCTGTGGGGGAAGCAAGCAGGGACGGGTGCGCACCTCGAGGCAGGGGCTTCCCACCGTGCCGCCAGTGCCGCTGCCGCCGCCGCCGCCACCGCCGCGCACCGCCGACGAGTCGGCCTGCAGCAGCGCGGCGCGCAGCTGCTGCAGCCCCCCGCCGCCGGCGCCGTTCCTGAGGCCCGAGAGGTCGGCCAGGTCGCGCGCCGTGTAGACGCGGCCCGTGTAGCGGCCAAACTCTGGCGCCACGTGCAGCAGGTGGCCCACGGGGTCGCCCTGCGACACGCCCGCCCACCAGCCCTGCGGCCCGCACGACGCACGCGCACGCACAAACACGCGTCGCTTGCTGCTCCCTGCCGCACCACCCGCCTCTCGTCCTGTGCAGCAGGTAGGTCCCTTGAACAGGAACAGGAGGCTGTGCAGGGAGGTGGAGGGAGGCTGCCCGCGCACCTGCATCCATGCCATGCCCTCGTCGCGGAGCCGCGCCGCGTCCTGGTAGCGCTCCTCCTCCAGCGCCTGCTGCAGCCCCCGCTGCACCTCGGCCACCGCGTCGAGCGCCTCCACGCCCAGCAGCTGCTTCTTGACCGACGCCGCCGCGCCGTAGTCCTCGCGCCGCACCGCCGCCTGAGCACACGCGCCACGACACCACCACCAGGTGTGATCAGGCACATCAGAAGGCGAGCGGCGCGCCGCACCCATGTGCGTCTGCGCTGCGCCCTTGTGCGTGTTGCGGGGCTCTAGCAGGTCCTGGCTGCGAGTGTGCGTGGGGGGGCCTCGCCAGCTGCCTGAGAGAGAAGGCGGCCAGGTGCCGCACCTGCAGCTCGCTTCGGAGCTTCTCCTGCTGCTCCGACGCCTGGTCCATCTGCTCGAAGAACCGCAGCCAGCTCTCCCAGCTGGTGCGCTCCGACTCCTGCTGCGCCGAGGGCGGCGCGGCGGCGTCGTCGGCGCGGCCCGGCGCCTGCGCGCCCGTGCCGGCCGCCGCTGCCTGGCCGTTGTCGCTGCCGTTGACGCCGTAGGCTGCGGGCATGCCATCTGCCGCCGCGGCGCTGCTGTCGCCGTTGGTGGTGCTCAGTGAGGAGGGCTGTGGCCCCTGCGCGGCAGCGCACGTGGGGCGCGGCAGCGCGACGCTCAACCGCCACCTCCGCCGCGTGGTTGGCCATCGCCAGCACGCGCGCACCAGCACTGGTGCGGGCTGGACAGCACTGTGGCCGCCTCTCGCGAAGCAGCACGAGTTTCTGGACTGAGCAAAAAGAGCGAGACGGTCACCTCCACGGCCGCGAGCGCCACCTCCTCACCCTCTCGAGCGCGCGGCATCGCAGCGCGTTGCCCCTCCGGTTGCGCAGCGCCCCCGAGGCGCCGCCGTGCGCAGGCCGCACCGCGCAGAGCGCGCTCGCGGCGCCACGCCTCTTGGGCACCACTCGCACGGAGAGCGGCGCTCCTGTGCCAGCAGCCGAGGCCTGGAACGGCCGCTCGCGACAGCACGCGCGTCGGCGCATCGTCGTCGTCCTAAGCTTCAGCGCCTGCGAGTGCATTGCGGAGAGCAGGCGAGCAGGAGGGTGCGCCCCATCAATCGCCGCTCGCCTGCGCTCCTCGCACGCCTTCCCCACGAGAGCTCTTCACCGCACGCAGAAGCTCGAGCGGAACACGCTCTGCTCGGTGGCCGCCACACGCACTGCTGCGCTGTGCGCCTCTGGTTCGGGGTCGCCCCACCCTCTTGGCAGCGCGAAGCTCGAGGCTGCAGCTTCACGGGAAGCCAGACTGCGATGCACCAAACACCGTCCAGGCTGCGGTTGCGCTGCGGCTGCCGCCCTCTGGTGCACACCAGGGCTCCCACAGCCTGCCTGCGCACCCTCTCAGCGTCTCCTGGCCCCCTCGCGAATCTGTGTGAGTGTGCGTCCTTTGTGGCTGCGTGCTCGTGGCGTCGCGGTAAGAGGACAAACGTGTGCGCTCCAGGAGCACAAAGTCGCACAGGGCCTGCGCCCTTGTCAGTGGAGGAGCAGAGCAGCGTCAGCGCGATGGGCCAGTTTATGCCAGTGCATCATGCAGGCGCCATGCTGCGTGCTGCATGCCAGGGAAAGGTGCTCCGCCTCCTGCGCTCCAGCGTCGCGGGCACCGCATCCGCCGGCCACGCACTCGAAGAAAGGACCTGCCGCGCCATCGTCGATGATGCATGACCGCATGACCACAGTGTCTTCGCTGCGTGCTCGCGTGCACTGTGCTTCTCTTGCCGTCCTGCTGACCTGCCGTTCACAAATACGGCAAGTCGTGGCGAAGGTCTTCCGCGCGCGCAGAGGGCACAGCTCACACACACAGGCGAGGGGCGCACACCCGCTGTGCAGAGCACACCGCGCTCGACGTGAGCGCGCATCGACAGCAAGAGAGAGAGCGCAAGCAGAGGGGGACACCACATCGCGCGAAGGCGACCCCAGGTCGAGCGTCAACGCTCTGCAGCTTGACGCGGCGCCATGGCCGAGCCCGTGGCGGCGCTCAAGGCGCAGACCAGCATCGCCAAGCGAGGCTCCGGGCGCATGTCGGTGACGGGGGATGGCCCTCGCGCCTCCTACACGGGCCAGGACGGGGAGGAGAAGGTGCGGCACGGAAGCAGCAACGCCCAGCGGGGCCAGGGGCGCGCAGCAGAGGCTGTCCTGGGAGCCTTGAGGCTCGCGATGGAGCCTCCTGCGGCACGCATGCGGTCAAACGCCAGGTCAAGGCGCCGCACACGCACCCTGCAGCGCACCAACGCGCCAACGGCAGCACGCCACGCAAACGCGCGCGCCGCAGGTGGTGTACATCAACCCCAGCAGCCTGGCTTCGGGCGGCATTGCCGAAAAGGCGGCGGCCATCTTCCGCGTGTACGACACCAACAACAAGAACAGCCTCGACCACGAGAGCATGATGCAGGCGCTGGCTGAGCTGGGCGTCATCAACGGCCTCACCTCCAAGAAGCTCAGTGAGTGTGCTCGCCGTGCGGGACCGTGAGGCGTGCATCCCGCCCTGGCAGTCTGCGAGGTCGCACAAGCGGGTGCTCACCTGCTCTGTGCCACCCACACAAACTCACGACGCCCGCAGCCGAGATCCTGTCCATCGGCAGCGAGTCCAGCGTGGGCAAGGGCCGCAACTACAGCCTGCAGGAGTTTGTCAGCTTTTACGAGCGGCTGGCGCACTACCAGGCCAAGGCGGCGCGCCAGGAGCGCATCAAGGCGCTCAGCAAGATGCCTGGCATCCCCGACGGTGAGAGAGGGGGGCTCGCCGCGCAGCCGTGGCCCGACGCCGCAGCACGACGCCTGCTGGCGAGGGCCTGTGTGCTGTTCTGGTGCCACCGGGTCCCGGACAGGCGCTTGTGGCTGCTCAATGAACTGTTGCGGCGCCTTGCAGGCGCCGAGGGCAACGAGCTCCTCAAGCGCGTGTTCCTCAACTACTGCAAGTACACGGTGGGCCAGGGCCGCAGCACCTTTGACGAGGCCGAGCCCAAGATGAGCAGCACGCAGTACGTCAAGCTGTGCCAGGACCTTGGCCTGGTGCAGCCCAACGGTGAGGCGCCACCCTGCACCTTCCCCACCCTGCCACGGGGCCCACTCACACACTGCCGCCAGCGCACCGGCAGCTGCTTGCCGCGACTGCTTCACCAGTTGTTGGCAGGCTGTAAAACACGCCGCACCATGACACCTGGCCGTCAGCACTCCTATCTTGAGAGCCCCAGAGCAGAAGCCAACGAGCCTGTTGCCGTCGCCGCCACGCAGGCCCGCTCAACGTGGTGACGGTGGACGTGATCTTCCACAAGGTCAAGCCGCAGGGCGGCCGCCGGCTGCTCTACCCCAACTACCTCAAGGCGCTGTCGGCCGCCGCCGAGGAGGCCAACATGAACGTGTTTGAGCTCATCGGGCTGCTGGGCATGCAGATCAAGCCCTCCAAGACCTTCGTGGCGCCCCAGGTGCGCCGCGCGGCCCGCTCTGTGCCGCCAGTGCGCGCAAGCCTGAGCCATGCTCCTCTGTGGCCAAGGAGAGCGCGACGGGTGCTGCCTGCTCACTGAGTCGGGTGTGGCCCCTGCCGGTGATGGTTTGTTGCGCGCGCAGCCCGTCATGTTCCGCCAGGAGACGCGCAGCATGGAGCAGAGCAAGTTCAAGGTGCTGTCTGAGGAGGAGCAGGCGCCGCCACCCGAGGAGCCGCCCAGCGACGAGGACGCGCCGGCGCCGCAGCGCGCGGTGCGTGCCGTGGCGTGGCGGCGCTGTGGGATGCTCAGTGCGTGCCGCTGGGCAGGGAGGGGCGCTGCTTCTGCCCACCGGACACGATTCGATTGCTGCGCTTGGTGCGTGTGCTGACGTCCGCAGCCCCGCCCGCCGCGCGAAAAGGTGCTGGAGCTCAGCGACGACGAGGAGCCGGCGCCCAGGGTGAGCTATGGCGCATGCCCGCGCTGTGTTTCTGCGCTTGGGCGCGATGGTGACCACGCACGCACGTGTCTCATGTGTCCTGTGCCTGGTGTGCCTCCTTGCGCCTCCTGCAGAAGAAGAACGAGCCGTACAAGCGCATTGCTCTGCCGCAAAAGGAGGAGCCGGTCAAGGCCGAGCCACCGTCGCCCACGCGCGCCGCCTTTGAGGAGGACGTGCCCACCAGCAGCGAGCCGGCGCCCTCCCTCTACAGCATGGGCCAGGGCGGCAAGAACTGGCTGGTGAGGCCCGCCGCCCTCCATCCCGTCCCCACAAATGCATACGCGCGCCCCAATCGCTGGCAGCGACGTCAGTGAGTGATGGCATGCGGTTGACCGACGTGCGGGTTGCTGGCGCGCGTCGTTGCGCAGGCGAACCTGCCGGCCGACTCGCCGCAGTGGGTGCGCGACATGGCCGAGCGCATGGGCGAGCTGGAGGAGCAGGTGTGGATTCGTTTCCGCTCTGGCCTTGCCTTTCCAAAGTGAAGGGGCCCAGCACAGCGCTTGCTACACCGCACCAGTTGGCCGCCGCCGTCACGCGGCCTCTTTGGGTATTCGCGCCTATGCCCGCGTGCAGGTGGTGAGCTCGCACAAGGAGAACTACGAGCTGCGCCAGCAGGTCAAGCACCAGCTGGCCAAGAGCCGCCTGGCCAACGGCTCGGGCGTCGACTATGCCGCCTTTGAGGCCATGGCCCGTGAGTCCACTCGGCCCGCTACCGCTGCCATCAGCGCTCATCTGTGCTCCAGGTCCACACCAGTGCACCACGTGTCAGCAGCGACACGTAAATGTAGCGGGTGGTGGCTGCGTTGCTGTGCGCGCAGAGCAAGCGGGCATTGACCCGTCCAGCGCGCTGGCGGCGGCGCAGCAGGGCAACGTCAGCGGCGCCGACATGGCCAACCTGCTGGTGGACGTGGACAAGCGCCTGAAGGCCATGGAGGGAGCCTCGGCAGTGAGTGCACGTGGCTTGGTGGCACGGGCCGCGCTGCCAACGCTGCACACCACGGCGCGCGCAGAGCCGCGAGCAGGAGGTGGACCGCTGAGCGCGGTTGCACATGCGCGTGGGGGGCTGCGCAGGGCCGCCGGGGCATCAAGGGCGTCAACCGCGACGGCGCCGAGGGCGAGGACGAGGAGGGCGACGACTTTGACGAGCTGACCAAGCGCGTGGACGGCCTGGAGAAGGTCGTCGAGGAGGTGCGCGGCGAAGCCAAGGTCGCCGCGTGCGCTGTCGATGCAGCTTGGGAGGAGCTGTGCTGCGGGAAGAGCGTGCTCAACGGCGCTTGAACTCGTGGCAGGTGCGCGACGGCGAGAAGCTCAAGGCCGAGCTCAAGGACGACATGAAGAAGCTGGCCAAGGCCGCGGCCGTCGCCGCCACCAAGGGCCTGCCCTCGCTGGAGCAGCGCGTGGCGGCGTGCGAGGCCAAGGAGGAGGCGCTGGAGCAGGTGCGCGCTCCGCCTCCCTCCCACCACCACCCACGCAGCTCCTCCCTTGCTGGCAATCATCGTGCTGTGGATGCTGCGTTGGTGTGGCGCAGGGCGCCGCGTCGCAGGCGGCCAAGATCGCCGCGCTGGACGGCAAGGTCAAGTCCCTGTCCGACGGCCTGCAGGCCGAGGTGAGAGCAGCGCAGCCTTGGAACGCTCTCTTACGGCCGTGTGGCCCGCAGCGCAAGCCGTGCACGCGATCGACAGCGATCGCTGCGAGTCGTGTGCCTGGCAGGTGACGCGCGCCATCAACGGCGAGATGGGCAAGAACATGGGCAGCGAGATGACCAAGCTGCTGGCGCCCGGCGGCGACCTGCACCGCGTCGTGACGGCCAACGTCGAGACGGCCGTGGGCGACATCGCCGACCGCATCGCGGTGCGCGGCCGTGCACCGGTCTCCTTCAGCCTGCGCCGTGTTCTGCACGTGAGCGGCGCCGAGCAACGCGTGCGGCGCTGGGGCGTGTGTCGCGTCACAGGGCGTGGAGGCGCAGGGGCAGACGGGCGCCGCCAAGGTGGGAGCGCTGGAGAACGTGGTGGCGGAGCAGGCGGCCAAGGTGGAGCAGGCGCTGGCGCTCTCGCAGGAGGGGTGAGCGCCGCCGCTGCCGCGCCGTCCGACCAGCCATCCGCCAGCAGCACGCACTGAGCACGGGTTGTGGGCGCGCGCGCCTGGCGGTGCGTCGCCCGCAGAATGTCGAGGCAGGTCGCCCTGGCGCCCAAGATCGCCGCGCTGGAGACGAGCGGCGCCGAGTGGTCCAAGCTGGCCACGACGCTCGAGGCGGCGGTGCGCGAGCTGCAGGTCCAGGTGCGTGGCCGGGCACCTCCTGAGCTCGGCGGGTTTGCGGCTTACGCACCAGATGCTGACACACCACACGCGAGCACGCGCCCTTACTCGTCTCTGCAGGTCAAGGAGCTGCAGGCCAAGAACACGACACTCGAGACCGAGGTGGAGAGCCTCAAGAAGGGCGGGCCCCGCGACGGCGTGGACGGTCGCGACGGCGCCGACGGCATGCTCCGCTCCGAGAGCATGGTCAAGGCCTCGGCGCCCGGCAGCGACGCCGGCTCCATGCGCCGCATGGGCGCCACCGACATGCTGGCAATGGCCGAGCTCACCGGCATGTGAGGAGCGGCTGTGGCCTTGCGCAGCGCTGCTAGGGATCCGCCCTGCACTTGAACGGGGCGGTTTGTCGGCAGGGCGGTGACGCTTTCGTCCTGGCACAACGACCGCTTTTGACTTGCAGGGTCAAGGGCATGGAGGGCGCGCTCAAGGAGGCGCAGGCCGGCCTGGCCACGGCGCTCACGGCCGTGGGCTTCACGCCCGCCGAGGCGGCCAAGGAGGGCGCCGTCGGCACGGCCGCCAGCCGCCGCGCAGCGCAGGAGGCCACACTGTCCGAGCTGAGCACGCGCATGCAGAGCGTGGAGGGCCGCCAGCAGGTGCGGCGCCCGTTTCCTTTTGCCCGGCAGAGAGCTGGCGAGGTCGCCGTGCGCTCGGCCTTGGCTCATGGTGCTGCTGCTTGCTGTTTGCTGTGCGCAGGAGGCCACCGTGCTGCTCAAGAAGGCTGAGGCGCTGCTGAGCGGCCCCGCCGCCGGCCTGGCCGCCATGAACGCCGCCAGCGCCGCCGCCGCCAACGCCGCCAACGCGCGCAAGGAGAAGAAGGCCGAGGACGAGGTGGTGCAGGACCTGAGCAGCAGGTGCGGGCGCGTGGATGAGGTGGCAGGCGAGGGCCGGTGTGGCGTCGCGCGACTCACGACCTCTGTACGCTGCCCTGCACGCCACTGCACAACAGGGTGGCCTCGCTCGAGTCGCGCCAGAAGGAGCTGGCCGCGCAGTGCGCCCAGGCCATCAGCAGCGCGTCGGCCGTGCCCGCGCTCGAGTCCACCATCAACAAGCAGCTGCCCGCGCTCGAGGCGCAGATCCGCACCGTCGACCTGGCGCAGAAGACCCTCACCGCCAAGGTGCGTGAGCTGCTGCTCGCACGGAGCGCCGTCAGGTGGTGATGCCCCGCTGCCGCCGAGCTGAGACGCCGCTTCTCAAATCGTGCGCGCTGCGTCTGCCGCGCAGATGGCCGACGTGGACTCGCACATCGCCACGGTGCGCACCAAGCTGCCCGAGCTGGACACGGCGCTCAAGGTGGCCGAGACGCGCGTGACCGAGCTGGAGCGCAAGGCCACCAACGCTGACCGCCTGACCCGGGTGCGCGCCAGCGCAAGCCTCGCGCCGGGCTCGGCAGAAAGCCGGGCCTCGCTTGGTCGCCGAGGGAGAGACTCAGCGCGCTCTGTTCTCGTCCCTCTTTGCCTCACGCGCAGGAGCTGTCGGACATGATCAAGGCGGTGCAGGTGGAGCAGGAGGGCATGGCCGCCAACGTGGCCATGTCGGCGCAGCTGAGGTCGCAGCAGAGCGGCGCGGGCGGCGGCGGCCACGGCGTCGACTCGTCCACGCTGCAGCTCGTCATGGGCACAGAGGAGCGCTTCCAAAAGCACCTGACCAAGCTCAACGAGGTGGTGCACAACACGATCGCGGACCTGGACGCGGCCAAGGTCAAGTATGACACGAACCTGGACATGGTGCAGGCCACGTTCGAGCAGCTGCACGCGCGCCTCAACAACATGGAGGGCAGCAGCGGCGACTCGCGCATCAGCACCTTTGCGCGCATGACGGAGCTCCGCGAGCTGGAGAACCACATGATGGACCGCATGCGCATCCAGGCCGAGGCGGCCGACAAGATGAACCGCACCATCAACCAGCTCGTGACGGACGTGGAGCGCGTGGCCAACAGCCACAACAGCAGCGAGCAGGCGCGCGCGGCCAACGCGGCCGGCGGCCGCGGCGGCGGCGGCGGCCTGAGCGTCGAGTCGCTGCACCTGCTCGAGCAGCGCGTGGAGGCGCGCCTGGCGCTGCTCGCGACGCAGTACGTGACGGTCGAGGCGCTGCGCGAGTGGGAGGTCCGGTTCGCCACCGTCGAGGCCGTGCGCGCCGCGGGAGACAAGGCCCGCGCCAACGACGAGGTGCGTGCTGCCCCACGGCGCGCGAACCAGGGGCCGGCCTGCCCACCTTCACACGCCGCGAGACGAGCCTCTCCCGCAACTTGGCCCTTCTTCTTGCTTTGCAGGTCATCCTCAAGGCGGTCAAGGAGGTGGACCGCCAGCTGCACGAGAAGCTGGAGATCAGCCAGCAAGTCATGCTGCGCGTGAGTGGTGCTCTTGCTCTCCAAGCGTGGCGCTTGACCATGCACATTGCTACCGCAGCGTGCTGCTCACATCACTGACACATGCTGCGTTCACGCCACCACGTTGCGCCTCGCAGATGGCGCGCCAGGTGGACGTGCTGCAAAACACGATACGCTCGACGCCGGCGGACGCCGGCGGCACGTCGCAGATCAAGATCATCAAGGGCAATGGCCCGACGGCGCCCATGCCCAACGTGTCGGCCACCATTCCTTTGCCCATCGCCGTGACCGACACGGAACCCGGGCAGGACCCGCTGTCCATCCTGCTGGCTCAAGCAGGCGCGACAGGCGGCGGCACAGACATGCCCACACTGTCGTGAGATGGAGACGCCCGCCGCTTCTCGTCTCCTGAGACTGCATGACCGAGGAACGTCTGGAAGGAACTCCCTGCCTGCTTCGGCACTCGCGACAACGGCCTGCCCTTCCCCGCACCTCATGTCGTCACGCGTCACGGCTTCCGCACGTTCCCGTTTGATCACGACGGCTTTTTCTGTTAACGAGATTGGGTCACCCCGCAATGCACATGTCTCTCTCTGGTGGCGCCGGCACGCGTGCGCGCACATGACGTACAAACGGGCGCGCCCCGCACATGCAACAGCTGCCTGCCCGCTGAGGCTGCACGCGACGTCGCAGCGAAGCACGCCAGCTCTCTCTCGCGCGCGTTCGTGCTGCTGCACAAACCTTTGCACCACCAACGCCAGAACAAAGCAGCAAGAGCGCGCAAGAGGCACACCGCACGGCCCCCCCGCTCCACCTGTGCCGCCTCTGGTGCGCCGCCGCCGCCGCCACCGCCGCCACACACGGCGTGGAACAGCACTGCTCCTGCTCCTCACGCTGCTCCTGCTGATACAACCTCCTGCGCTGTCTCCCACTCGCCGAACGCCGCCCCCTCTGCCCTCCACCCTCGCGCCGCTCACGAGAGGTCGAACGAGCCCTGGCCCTCGCGGATGGCAAAGAGCAGCCGCTCGCGGAGCACCTGCTTGGAGCTGTAGGGCGGCAGCTTGATGTAGTTGGCGCACGTCATGACGCTGGGCAGGTCGCCGTCGGCGAGCGGCGTCCCGTGACCCGCCGGCATGTCCTGCGCAAGCGAGCGAGAAGAACAAGAGCAGCAGACGACGACGCAGCGTGCTCAGCGGGCGCGCGCGGAGGGCGGTGGCCTGGCAGCGAGCGAGCAGCCGGGCGGCACGCGACTCACGTGCGCCGTGGCGCGCAGCGAGCCGACGGGCGTGCTGCCGAGCGAGCCGCTCTTCTCGCCCGTCGGGTGCTTGCGCACGACCGTCAGCTTGGGCTGCAGCGCCGCCAGCCCGCCCGGCGGCAGCCGTGGGCACCCTGCGCGCGCGAAGGGACAGCAGCCTGCCGCTCGTTGCGACGGACGGACGGACGCGCGTGCAGGGGGCGCGCTGAGGGCGGCTGCGGTGTCTGGTTGACTGGAGGGAGAGGCTCAACAGGCGGCGGGAGCGGCGGCAATGCGCTCGCCGCGAAAAAAGGAACGTGCGCGGGGGGCGCGCGGGTGCGGAGCGGCGGCTGGTCAGGGGAAAGGAGGCAGCGGCGGCAGGCGCACCGGTGACGAAGCGGAGGAAGCGCCGCTGGTCGCCTGCGTCGAGCTCCGAGAGCACCTCTAGCAGCGCCAGCACGACGGGCGAGGCGGCCGTGTACCCGTGGTCGAACTTGATGGCCTTGGCCAGGCCCGCGACGCTCCACGCCTCGCCGCTGCCGCACAGCAGCGTCTCCACCTCGTCCTCGTAAAAGGCCTCGAGCGACGAGAGAGGGAACACCTGCGGCGTCGCGCGATTCGCGAGGGCACCAATAAGCGGGTTGGGGCCCCCGGGAGCAGGGAGAGAGCCAGGCATGGGGGTGGGGAGGCGGCCGCTGCTGGCTGCGAGCGGCAGGCGGGCAAGGGTGCGAGCGAAGAGAGCGGGGACGCCTGCGGCGCGGCGCCGGGATCAACATCGGAGCCTCGCTTGCAGGGGCGTCGTTGGGAGGCGAGGCGCGGGCACATGGCTGCTGGGCGCGTGGAGGCAAGCCAAGCACTGCTATGGCGGCGGGAGCGGGAGGCGGGCGGGGCGAGGTGGCGAGGAGGGCGAGGAGGTGTGTGCGTGTGTGTGTGTGTGGGATTTTGCATCTGTTTGGACGCATCGGCGGTGCCGGAGCCCAACGACCGGGCGTATCAGATGTCTCGCAGCACAAAGGCAAGCGAGTGTGCTTGCGGGGGCCGCACCTCGTTAAAGCCGGCGGTGAAGGCGCGGAGCTGCGCGTCGACGCCGCTGCCCAGCGTGGCGTCCACCACGGCCTCGATCCACTGGCCCAGCGAGGCGCTGTCCACCACCACGTCGGCGCCGCCGGGCACCAGCTCGTACTCGGGGTACCCTGCATGGGGGCCAGGCCCAGCGCAGCGTGCACAGCACGGCTCATGTGGACCTGGGTCAAGCGCACCCACGTTTGAGGGCCAGCACGGCATGACAGCATGCCCGAGGACGGGGGGGAAGAGCACAGCGCGGCGCAGGGCGGCGAGGTCCGCGGAGCAAGCACGTGTCCAGAGTGAGTGGCGCAAGGCGCGCCGGCGAGCCTGAGGGTGAGGGCAACGCGCAGCGCAGCAAGAGGGCGCGCGCGCGCACCGGGCAGCGTGAAGGTGAGGCACAGGTCCTCGATCGGCACGCCGTCCACCAGCACCTCCAGCGGCGGCAACTGCTGCTGCTGCTGCTGGTTCTGGCCCTTGGCTCCCGACCCGCTGCCCCGCCGGCCCCGCTGCCCGCCGCCGCCGTTGCGCCCGCCCGCCGGCTGCTGCTGCCGCTGCTGCTGCTGCAGCTGCGCGTTGGCCCGCGCGCGCGCCGCCACCAGCGCGCTCCAGAGCTTCTGCAGCTGGTGGCCCAGGCCCGGGTCAAAGCTCGAGATGTCGTACATGTCGAGCGGCACGCCCAGCACAGCCCTGCGCCCCGCAGCACAGACACCCACACACGCCACACGCACACACTTTGAACGTCTTGCGCGCCGAGTGGAGCGTGCAGAGAGCACGCACGGCGCTGCGCCCCGCACGCGCACGCCCACACACGCACACACGCACACGCCCACACACTGTGAACGCCGTCGTCCACGTCTTGTGGCAAAGCGGAGTGGAGCGTGCAGAGAGCACGCGCGGCGCTGCGCCCCGCGGCGCCACACACGACACCCAGCCGTTTCGCGCCTCTGCTGCTTCCCTCGCGGATCTCTCCGGAGATGTCAGCGCAGCGTCCGGCGCCCTCAGCCAAACGCGTGCAGGGCGCGAGAACGCAGCAGCAGTGCTCCATGTGGTGGTGGGCAGCGGCAGTCGTCGGGCGCGCACCGGTAGAAGGCGTAGTTGAGCGGCAGGTCCATAAGCCGGTTGTCCTGCAGCGCCTTGGCCATGCTGCGGCCCAGCAGCTTGAACAGGTCCAGCACCTGTTCCAGAACCAAGCGTTCAGCAATCAGAAAGGGAAGAGAGGTCGTCAGCAGGACGTCACGCGCCGAGCGAGCACAGCTTCGTCTTGCGGGGTGGGGGGTGGGGTGGATAGCTGCCGCCGCAGCAGCGGGTGCGCCGCGAGTGGAGGTGAGGCGCCCGCACCTTGCCCGCCCCGCGCTGGTGCGGCGGCAGCGGCGCCGGGAAGAGCCCCCACGGCGCGTTGACGTACTGCGCGTCGTCCTGCCACGCCGTCGCCTCGAGAGGCACCTGCGGCAAACAGTGGCGCACCACGGCGACGCACCCTCAGCACGCGAGGCGCCCGTCAGGCGCGCACGCGCCCACGCGCCCAAAAAGACCGCGCACGCGCGCCTCGTGTGCGGACGAGCAAAGCGTTGCCGGCCACGCCATGCAAGGCTGGGCGCTCCGACGCTGAGAGCCCAGGCGGGTTGCATGGGACAGAAGCCTCCGGCGAGGGCAAACGAGAGCGCACCTGCGCTGCCACGGAGGGCATGGTGGCCAGCAGCGACGCCACGCCGCCCGCCGCCGCCGCGATGGGCGCCGCCAGCGCGGCTCCGCCGGCGCTGGCGCCGCCGCCCGACGGGGCCTGCTGCAGCTTGCCTGACGAGGCGAGCGTGCCGGCGGCGGAGCCCACGCGGTTGTTGGTGGCGTTGTCGGGGTCCACGTCGCCGCTGCGAGGCGCGTGCGCGGACACGGCGCGTGGCACGCGCAGCGGTGCTTGGTTGGCGAGCCTTGGTTATGCGACAGGCGGCCTCCTGTGCTGCCCCTGCTCAGCCCTTGCCTCAAACTCATCGCCGCGCAGAGGCCCTCCCCTCTGCGCGCCTCACCTGTCAAGCTGCATGCTGCCGGCGCGGCCCGCCCCCTCGGCCTCGCCCTCCCGCGCCGCCCCCGCCGCCGCGGACGAGGGCTGCGAGGCGTCCTCGTGCCTCCACATGCGCAGCTGCCGCTTCTGCAGGTCGTGCGAGAGCAGCGTGTAGAACTCGAGCGTGGGGCCCAGGCCCGTGCCCACCTCGCCAAAGTACTCGAGCTCCAGCACGGCGCGCTGGCTGGCGTACAGCTCCATGACCTGCATGGGGGTTTAGCGAGCGGGCAGGGATGTGTTGACTGTCTGTTGAGTGTGCAGCGTGGGGATGGCTTCGGAAGCAGGCGCCGCCGGGTGGAGCGGCGTCGGCGGCGCGGTGATGAGGGACGTGGGCAGGCAGGAAGCGCGGGCAGCGGCCTGCGCTGCTCGCTCCTTGCGTGTGCTGACGGGCGGATAGGCGTTTGCTCCAAACGGGGACGGAAAGCACGCCGCGCGCACCCCCCGTTGCTCCGCTGCGCGCTCGCCTTGATGGCCGACTCGAGGATACGCCCACGCCCACAAGACCGGGAGAGCAAGCAAGCAAGCCCCATTCCCAACTGCGGCCCCCTTTCTGCCGTGGTGCGCGCTCACCTTGATGGCCGACTCGAGGATGCGCTTGCGCGAGACGCGGACCTTTTGCCGCTGCAGGCGTCCCACGCGCAGCTCGCGGTCGCCGCTGGCGGCGCCGCCCTGGGGCACGCCGCCCGCCTCGGCAGAGTACAGAGCCTACGCACGCACACACACATGAGATCTGATACGCCCGGTAGCTGGGCTCCGGCCCCGCCGAGGTGTCCAAACAGATGC
>VFQP010002512.1_pt1 | contig 20273 bp, 14 predicted proteins | sample 3512351 | NCBI WGS metagenome assembly VFQP01 (sample SAMN10412372, study PRJNA504923) | tailings metagenome | isolation source: Relicate 1 Philex TSF1 revegetated site | place: Philippines: Tuba, Benguet | collected 2017-08-29
ACGCCCAGCGCGAGCGCGACGAAGCATCGTCCGGCCCCCGCCCCATCACCTGGCGCGGGGTCAAGGCCGTCGCGGACGTGGCCAGCGCCGTCGCGCCGCTGCGCCTCGCCGAGTGCTACCCTCCCCCCGCGCCGTCGCGGCACACCCTCGACTCCCTGCTGGAAGGAGCGCGAGCAGGAGGCGCCAGCGACGGCGGCGCCGCCGACCTCGCAGCAGGGCCCCACTGGTGGCTTGCCGCGTTTGAGCGCGCCACGGAGCGCTGCCTTCTGGCTGCGCACGAGCAGCTCAGGTCGGGCCGCAGGCCGAGCGGAGCGGCGGCGGCGCGCGGGCCCCGCGGCGGCAAAGGGCAGCTGTGGGAGCGGGCCGCGTGCGACATTGTCACGGGCGTGGCCGAGCTGCACAAGGGGCTGCGCAGCGCAGAGCCGCACATCGCGCGCGCGTGGCTCACCGGCCCACTGGGCGCCGCTGCGGGCGCGCCGCCCTCGCCGCTCGCCGCCCCCAGCCACGCGCCGCCAGAGCGCTTCGTCGCCCCAGCGCCGAACGGCGCTGCGGGGGTGCAGCAGGTGTCGGGTGGGCGCGGCGCAGCGGGCGCGGGCGCCGAGGGCGGCACTGTCAGCGCGCCGGCCGTCGATGCGCCGGAGCCGGGCCTGGGGGAGGTCGGCGGCGAGGGCGGCGACGCGCAGCGGGCGGAGCGTGCGGCTGCGGCGCTGAGCGACGCCCTGGTGGCGGACGCGCGCGAGCGCGGCGCGCCCGACTTTTTGGCCCGCTGGGACAGCGATGAGGACGAGGAGAAGGAGCGGGACGACGAGGAGGAGGGGGCGGGGAGAGGCGCCGGGGGCCACGCGGATGTGGGCGAGGAGCGCGGCGCGGCGCCAGCGGCGGCGTGGGCGCCGTCGGGCGCGTGGTTTGAGGCGGCAGAGCTGGCGACGGGGCGCGCCGTGCCCGCGTGGCCGCGCCCCGAGTCGCTGCGCGCGCTGCGGGCGCTGGTCATGGTGCTGGGCCACCGGCCGCGGGCGGCGTGGTGGGCCGCCGTGCTGGGCACGTGGCGCGGCGCTGCGCTGGCGCGGCTGCCCGGGTGGGCCGTCGCCGCGCTGCTGCTGTCGCTGGCGGGGTGCAGGTTCCGCCCAGCCGACGCATGGCTGGAGGAGATGCAGGCGGCCACGCGCCCCACGCTCGGTGCGCCTCTTTCGCCACCGACCTCGCGCGCACGCTGTCCACTGGCGTCACCTGTCGAGCCAGCTCACACACGCAGTGGATCGTGAGCACACACAAGGTGTGTGTGTGGGTGCGTGTGCGTGCGTGCTGAAGGTGCGTCGTTCACGGCCGTCAACCTGGCCTCGTGCCTCACAAGCCTGGCGGACCTGGGCGTCACCCCGCAGCGCGACTGGCTGCTGGCCTGGTGCGCCGCCTGCTCGCGCCGCCTCGCGCCCCTCACGCCGCCACCCGCCGCCTCCTCACCACCTGGCTGCTCCGCCGCCGATGACGGCTGCGCGCCCCCGTCGCCCGGCGCCGCCGTCGTCCTGGCGGCGCAAGACGCGCGGCGCGCTGACGACGTGTGGAGCCTCGAGAAGAGCATCGAGGTCGGTCGCTCGCACCCCATTCCCCAAGGACGGCCGCGCAGCACGCAATGTGCACCGCTGCAAGACCTGGGGCGGAAGCCACGCTCTGTCGCCTCCTCCGGCTGCGCAGGTGACTGCTGCCTTGGCCAAGCAACCCATTCCCCCGCCCGAGGCCTGGCTGCAGCAGCTCCAGGCCGCGCAGCTCGCCGCCGCCGGCATCCCTCCCTCCCCAGCCCCCACCGCCCCTCCCGACGCGCGCCCGCCGCCACCCTCCCTGCCCCCCAGCCTCCGCTGCCTCTGGCCCTGGGCCTGGCTCCGCCTGCACCACCCGCTCCCCCCGCACGCCCTCAAAGCCATCTTCCTCCTCCCGGACGACGACGCGCCCCAGGCACCGGCGGCGGCGACCAGCGTTCGCCAGGCGCTGGCCGAGCTCACCTGGCAGCAGCTGTGCATGCAAGTCTACGTGCTGGCGCAGCACGTGGCGTTGCTGCAGCGCGACCTGGACTTGCTGGCCCGCATGAAGGTGCAGCCGCCGCAGTTGCCTGAAGTGGCAAGGCTCGAGGCCGCCCTCTCCCGGCACGTCACGGCGGCGCTGGCCGCCGCGCTGCCCAAGCTCTCGCCGGCGACGGCGAGCGGCGGCGGGGGGTGCGGCACGGCGTCGGTGGCGGCGGCGGCGCTGCGGCCATTTGCGCCGGGCATGGCGCTGGTGCTGCACAGCGTGGCGCACGCGCGGGTGGCGCCGCCGGCTGGGTGGCTGGACCGCTGGCTGGCGCTGCTGACGGCGGCGCTGCCGCTGTGTGGAGAGCTCGAGGTGGGCATGGTGCTGCAGGCGGCGACCGAGATGGCAGATTGCGCCGCCGTGCGGCTGGCGGCGGCGCCGCCGGCGGCCGCGAGGCGAGGGGCAGGTGGCAAGGGCGGCGCGGGCGCGGGCGCGTTGGGCAGCGCGGTCGTGGTGCGGGCGCTGGTGGCGGCGCTGCGGCAGCACCCGTTGCTGGTGGCCTCTCCGCCGGTGGAGCCAAACGGCGGCTTGGCGGAGGCCGCAGAGGAGCGGCAGCAGCGGCGGCGGCGGCAGCAGCGCGCGGGGCAGACGGTTGTCCAGCGTCCCGCCGCTCTGCAGGCGCCGCCCGAGCGCCGCCGCAATGCACCCGCCCAGCCGCGCGCGGGCGGTGCGGGCGGCGGGGCGGCCGGGCCCTCGACGCCGCCGCGGGCGCCAGCCGTGCTGCGGCCGAGCGGCGGCGGCCAGGGCCCACCGAAGGGGCAGCAGCGTGTGCAGCAGCTGAGGAGCGTGCGTCGCAAGTTCAGCGAGCGGCTGGGCGTGCTGCAGGCATCCCTGCAGGCGCTGGGCTACGCGCCCTCGCAGTGAACGTTCGCTCTTTTTCTCTGTGTTTGCTTTCAACACAGCAAACAGACCAAGGGGTCTGCAAGCGTTTGTGTTGCTGTGGCTTTGCGTAGCATGGGTGCAGCGTGCACCAGAGCCGTTGCACCGCCGCAGGGCCCGTGGGGGCAAAGAAGCAGTCAGGCAGGAAGCGCGAGGACGCCCCAAGCACCGTGGCGCGGAGGAGCACGACGCAGGGCAGGTGTTCACCACCTGGCGCGGTTTTGGGCGCGGCGGCGCGAAGGTATGGCTGTCACACAATCGCTCCCACTCCCCCACCGCCCAAATACCCCGCAGGAACCGCCCACCGCAGCCGCACACAGCGCTTTCTTCCACGCTCAAAAGATAATGCCGCCGGCTCCGCCACCCGAGGCCCCGCGCCCCGAATCAATCCGCCCGCCAGCCGACCAGCGCCGCGCATGGCTGCTGCTCAGCGGCGGGCGGTGCTGCGGTTGAGAGTCTCGGCGGTGGCGGCGGCGGTGGTGGCGCTGGCGCACCTCTGCGGCACCCACGCACAAAAGCAAGCCCACGCACACGCACGCAAAACCGGGGGGAAAACAAGACGACACACACGCCAGAGGGGCACCGAGTTGCCCCCCACACCGCTCCCCAGCGCCGTCACCGTGGCGGAGAGCGCGCGCGCGCGACTCCGCCCCTGGATCTGGGGAAAAAAACCCTCCTCCACGTGGCGCCCTGGTGGCCAGCCCCCAGGCGCAGGCCGTCACCAAGACGCCCTCAGGCCTCCGCCCCCGCCGCAGCACGCGCGCGCCTCAGCAGAGCCGCCGCGCCCGCGCACGCCCCGCCGCCATTGCCGCTGCTGCTGCCTGCTCACAGGCCGAAGTTCTTCTCCAGCTTGGGCAGCATCTCGGCGAACAGCAGCGTGAACACCACGTGCGGCGCAATGCTGCGGGCACACACGGCACGGCGGGGACACCGTTCGGCACCCGCAGCAGGCACCACACCGTGAGCGCCGCGACGCCGTTTCGTTCCGTTCCCTTTGTGCCTCGCCGCCTGGCTCGTTGATCCCACGACTGCCGCCAACGGCCTGCACCCCCCCCCCCCCCCCCCCCCCCCCCCCCCGCCCCGCCCGCCAGCCAGTAATCCCTCTGCGCCGCGGCATGCGGACTCACCGGACAATGTAGGTGGAGAAGCCCGAGTAGAACTTGAGCGGCCCCCCCTCGGCGAGCGTCTTGCCGGCGCAGTCGAGCGCGTTCTTGTAGGGCAGCGAGCCGTCCGGGCCCGGCTTCATCTTTTGCAGCTGCGTCTTGACGTAGTCAAACGGCAGCGAGCAGGCCGAGGCAAAGAAGCCGGCGATGAAGGCGCCGCCAATGACGGGCGTGGGCGAGCCGCGCTCAAAGCCCAGCGTCTCGATGAACTCCTTGGCCTGCGCACACACGTGTGTGTGGGGGGGTGGGTGGGGGGGTGCGTTGACCATGGATAGGGGCGGGCGCGTGCTGGCCACTAGCACGCCGCACTGCTGGGAGCGGACAGGGACGTGCGCGCGGCTGCTTCGCTGTGCCCGCCCCCAGGAGGCGCCGTCGTCGGCAGCGAGCAGCCTCTCACCTGGTCGTTGGAGGCGAGCATGCCCATGTTGAGCGCCATGGCGCGCACAATGGTGGGCGTGGCGCCGCGGAACAGGCCCGACACGCCGTCCTCGCGCACAATGCGCACAAAGGCGTCGCCCACGCCCTGCGCAGGGTAGGAGGTGGCCACGCACAGGCACGCGAACAGGCAATCGTCTCGCCGCTGCAGCGTGCCGCACCAATCCGCAACAGCGAAAGAGCACGGAGCGCGGCCCCGCTGCCGCCCCTGTTCACTAGCGCGTGGTCTCCTCCTGAAGTGACCGAGTGAGCGGGCGCACCTTGTAGTTGCGGCGCTGCTCCACGGGCAGCGTGTTGTCCGCCTGCATGCGGATGAGCGTCAGGTCGGCGGGCGTGCCCACCAGCGCGCCCAGGCCGCCCGCCGCCAGGCCCGCCAGCGCCTTTTGGTACAGAGGGATGGCCTGCGCGCCACAAGAGAGCGGGGGGCACGTGGCGAGGGGCAGGCGGCGGCTGACAGGCCTTCGCACGCACGCCTGCCAAGCTCTTTGTGTTGGCAGCCGCACACCCGCTGCCGCCGTGCACCCTGGTGCTGTGCTGCTCAAGGAAGAACTAAACCAGGGTGCTTGGCGCATCGCGGCGCATATCGCGTCGCACCTGCCCTCCGTTGGCCTCCTTGAGCGTGTTGGAGAACTGGTTGAAGAGGCCCAGGCGCGCCGTGGTGTAGGTGGCCTGGCGCAGCAGGCCGGCGCTCAGGCCCTTGTACAGCGACAGGAAGCCGTCCTGCTTGATGATCTGGCCGGCCACCGCCACCTGAGAGCATAGGGTGCAACATGCGTGCTCAGGACGGTGCAGCCCGCTTGCCTGCACGTTGCGTCGCCGCGCCTGCGTGCCGCATCAACTCACCGGGCCGCCGGTGGCGCCGAGCTGGATGCGGACCTTGACCATGTCGATGGGCTGGATGATGCAGGTGGCGCCCATGCCCGACAGTCCTGCGCAATTGCGGGAGGTGGTTGTGCGGTTGCGCTGACGTGTCGAGGCGCTGCTCTCGCTCGCTTGAGACGCGCGTGACCCCTTGCCGCGTGCATCGCCTCAGGACCACGCCGCGCGCCGCTCCACCTCTTTTCCTTATCCTTCCCTCCTCCCTCTGGCCTCGTGGCTCCTTTTCCCCCCCGATCAAGCGTACGGGATGATGTTGGCGGCCGAGAGCGAGTCGCGCACCTCCGTTGAAGTAAGGCTTGACGGCCAGCCACGCCGCAGGGGGCTTGGGAGCAGCGTCCTTGGACATCTCGGCTCTGCGGTTCGCGCGATTGGCGCCGTCGCAGAGCCTGGTGAGCACGCTGCAGCGTGCGGCGTGCTCACGCCCATAGAGACCGTTGCGGCGCGCTCGCGGGGGCGGCCATTTCGTCGGCGACCACGCCCATCGCAATCCGCCCGGGCGCCCCCGCGTGCACTGCGCGCCATCGCTGCTCCCGCAAGGTGGCTCAAAGGTGAGCGCGAGATCGGCGCTTTCGCTGCTCCCCGCCCAACGGCCTGGCCTCTCCGGGCTGCGAGGGCGCGCACAAGCGCCTGCACGCCGCCGCAGTCGCGCTGCAGGGCCTGGGCGCCGCTGCGGGAGGGCGAGCGGGCTGCGTGAAGAGCCGCCCGAAGGGGAGGTGCATGAGAGAGCACGCCTTCGAGCCCCGCTCTCTCCAGGCGTGTGTGCCGTCGCCAATCCGACGATGGGAGGCGTCGAAGCTGCACCGTCACATCCGCGCTGGCCATCGCCCCCGCGCAGAGCCAGCTGAACCTCGGAAATCCTCGCACCCTCACCTTGGAAGTGCAGGAAGAAGAAGAGGCGAGTTAAGGATCCGCAGAGGCTACGTGAACCTGGTGCTCCTCGCTGTCGACGGGCGCTAAGGTGAACGGTGCCACGAGTTCGCGCGGGCAAACATCAAAGCCCTCGGCCATGCGCGATTTGTGCAGCGCTGCAGCGCTGCGGGCGCTGGCGCCGTGCAGATGGCTCCGTGCGCCGTCAGCCTGCCTGCGCCAGCTGGCGTGCCGGTAATCCTGCTCCTGCCGCCACGGCCCCGCGCGGCGCATGTGCACGTATGCGCAGCGCTGCCGGCGCAGGCTGCTGAACCACACGGCAGCAGGAGGCCTCCTCGTGGCGGCGGTGATGGAGGCAGACGTGCAGCAGTGGACCCGGCGCAGCGCTGGACCCCGGGAGATCGCCGCGCAGCACAGCCATCTCCAGCGCAACAGCAGCTCGACGATGAGCAGGCGCCCATGGGCGTCGTGCTGCGCCCGGCGGACCTGTGGCCTCAGCACCATCGCCGGAGGCACGTCCCGCCCGCGCATGAGCAGCAGAAGGACGACGCCCTGCAGGGCCCTGTCGGCACGCCTCACCAACAGCAGCCGGACGCGGCGTTTGCTGCTCCCACCGAGGACGCTCTCAGTGAGCCGGAGCGCGCCCCCCCCGGGCTGCAATGGCACGTCGACGGCGACGGCAGAAGAAGACTCCGTCGCGTGTTCACGGTCCCCAGCCAGCTGGACTTTGCCCGCGTGTACACGCACCGCCTCAACGCCAGCGACAGCGTGGAGCGCCTGCGCACCGTCATCACGCAAATGTCGAGCGCACAGCTCGCCGACGGCGCCACCGCTGCCGCCGCCGCCGCCGCCGCACCGCTGCAGACCACCATGGATGCGTTGCACCTCTCAACGCTCCTCTCGCGCCTGGAGCACGTGATCCGCCACGGCGGCCTGCCCAGCGACAGCTTCGCCGGCCAGACCGCCCTCGAAAGCGAGCGGGACGCGGCGCGCCGCGAGGCGCAGGACCTGGTGGACTGGGTCATGCAGCAGCAGCCGCAGTGCGTGCGGCAGAGCAGCCCCGCCGTTGCCTCGTCTGTGCTGCTCAAGGCGGCGCGCGCGCGGCTGCGGCTGGGCGAGCCCGTGGTGGGGCAGCTGCTGGACAGCGTGGTGGCGGGCGCGCGGGCTGCCGTGGCGGGCGCACAGGCTGGCGCCAGCTCAGCACCTCGCGGCCGGGCCAAGGCCGCTGCCGCCACCGCCGCCGCCGCCACGACGTGGGCGGAGGTCGGGGACCCCAAGGAGTGCCTGACGCCAGAGAGTGAGTGGTCGCACGGGTGGCGGGCTGCCTGCCTGGCGGCAGCGGGATGGCAGGGCCTGCACCGTGCCCTCTTTGCCTCCCCACTGCTCGAGATTCATTCCCTCGGCGCCGCGCGCAGGGCTGAGCAACGCCGTGTGGGCGGCGGGGCGGCTCTCCCGCGGCGCGCTGGCGCAGCGCCTGCCCGCCCTGGCGCCCGCCATCGCCGCCGCCCTGCCCGCCCTCACGCCCGTCTACGTGCGTGCGCACACACTGCGCGCTCAGCCGTTCGCACCAGCGCCTCCTCTCCAGCCCACTAGGCGATCCGCACCGCTAAGCACGACAGCGCACGCCCTGCTTGGTGTGCTCCTCGTCGCGACTGCGCGCGCGCACGCAGCTGACGCAGGTGGTCTGGGGCCTGAGCCAGGCGGCGCTTGCGGCCGGGGCGCCCGCCTTCCCCGACGCGCTGTCCAGCGCCCTCACCGAGGAGCTCTGGCGCCGCCCGCCCTCGCTGTTCTCGCCGCGCGAGGTCTCCACGCTGCTGCTGGCCTTTGGCAGCTGGCAGGGCACCAACGCTGGCAGCGGAGGAGGGCGAGCGGGAGGGGCGGCGAGGGGCAGGGCGGGCGTGCCGGTGGCCGAGGGCGTGCAGCGGGCGCTGGCAAACCTGCTGACGGCGCAGCGGCTCCAGCGCGCGGGGGCGGGCGGGCGCCCTGACGCGGCCGCGGCAAGCGCCGTGTGGGTGCTGCAGGGGCTCTCGCGCGGGGGCAGCGCGGCGGCAGCGGCGGCGGCGGCGGCGCCTGGCTCGGCGGGGCGCGGCGCCCCGGCGTGGGAGGGCCAGGTGAGGAGAGGAGGGCGCACGCCGCGGGGTGGGGCGAGCCGCTTTTCGCTGCTGCTCGTTCCCGGGGAAGGAGGGCGCAATTTGTGGGGCAGGGACGAGCAACGCTGTTCCGCCCACCGCCCGGGTGCCACGCCCTCACCGTTCCTTTCTGTGTGCCTCCGCGACTGCATGCCCCTCGCTGCCACCAGCCGGTCAGCCACCTCACCACGCAGTGGCGCGCACGCACGCCGAGGCGTCCAAACAGCCGTCCAACTCAGCGCGCACTTCCCACGCACCATTGCCGCCTTGCCACAGATGCTCTCTACCCAGATGTGGCGCTCACCACGCCCGCACAAGCGCGCACGCCCTGCGCCCTGCAGGTGTGCCTGCAGATGCTGCGCCGCGTCGCGCTGGGCGCCGCGTCGCTGGACGCCACGCACGTCGCCGCCGCGCTGCAAGCCCTCGCCCGCATGCGCCGCGAGCAGCAGCCCCCGCCGGCCGCCTCCGCCTGGGACCCCCGTCCCGCCCTCGCCCTCCCGCCGGCGGCCGCCGCCGCGCCGCCCGCCGCCCGCGCCCGGCATGCGGGAGAGGGCGCGGCCGAGGGCGGCGGTGACGGGCCGGAGGACGTGGAGGGTCCCTGGCTGGACGCGCTGCGCGCCGTGCTGTCGCGCTTGGAGGTGCTCCTCGCCGGTGCCGGCGCTGCCGCGGGGCCCGGCGCCGACGGCGGCGGCGGGGCTACTCCCTCGACCGCTGGCGCCAGGGCGTACCGGAGCAGCGAGCGGCGGCGGCGGGGGGGCGGCGGCGGCGAGGATGACAGCAGCGCGGCGTTTATGGCGGCAGCGGCGGGGGTGGCGGGGGAGCGGGAGGAGGAGGAGGAGGAGGAGGTGGAGGTGGAGGAGGGCGCCCTGCCAGGGCGCAGCCTGGCCATGGTGCTGGGGGCGCTGCGGGGCCTTGGGCGCGTGCGCCTGAGCCCCGAGCTGGCGGCGGGCCTGGCGGGGGCCGTGGAGCAGCGGGTGCGGCTGTGGCGGCTGGACGAACGGATACGCGGCGATGTCGGTGCGAAGCCTCGCCCAGTTCCTTTTTGTTGGGAGTTGGGAACTGGGAGTTGGGAACTGGGAGTTGGGAGAGCTTCCCCTCAGCGCTGTTCCGTCTCCTGCTTCACCTGCTTGCGGCGCAGGGCTACAGAGCCTGCCTGGGTCCGCCCCCGCGGCGCCCGCGCGGCTCGACTCGCCCGAGCAGCTGTCGCCCTGGTGCGCCTCGCTCCTGGCCTCCTCCGCCGCGCTGCGCCTGCCGCTGCCGCCGCGCGCCGCCGCGCTGCTCTGCTGCGCGTGCCTGGTCCCCCCGCCCGCTCCCCGCCGCACCCCGGGCGCCGAACGCCCCCTGCGGCTGGGGCCCGGCTCGCTGCGGAACCTGCTCTGGTACTCCGGCCACCTGCGGCTTGAGGACCCTTCCGCCTCCTCGAGCCTCCAGCCGCAGCCGGAGAACGCCAGGGGCGCGAGCGCCGCCGCGCAGGCGGCGCCCTTTGCGCACGTGCCGGGAGGGGTGGAGGAGGTTTTGCCCCTAGCCCTGGGCACGCTGGTGCGGGCGGCGCGCGTGGTGGGCGCGGCGCACCGCCTGCACCTGGACCTCGCCCAGTTGGACCTGGAGCTGCAGGCGGCGGCCAGGCGCGCACGCGGGGACGTGGGGGGGAGGCAGCCGCCGCCCGGCGTGCGGGCGCTGCTGCGGCAGCAGGTGGCGCTGGCGCTGGCGGCGGCGGCGCTGGCGTGGGAGCGCACCGGCGCCCGTGGTGCCCCGCGGCTGGCGCTCGTGTGGGCGAGCGAGGGCTCTGGGCTGCACGAGCACGACGACGGCGAGGGCGGCAAGGGCGGCGGCGGGGCGGGAGACGAAGCACGGGCGGAGGCGTGGTGGCGTGGCGTGCGCGAGGCGGCGTGCCTGCTGCTGGGGGCGGCGCCGGCGGCGGGCGTCAAGTGGCAGAGGGAGCAGTCGCTGCTGCTGGCGCAGATTGCGACCGCCGCCGACGCCGACGGCGCCGCCGCTCGCGTCCCCGCCGTCGACGTGTCGGTGCCTACCGTGCAGGCACTGGGACGCGCCACGATGCCGCCGCCCGAGCCATGGCCTGTCGGCGGAATGCCCACGCGGCATTGGACGCAGCCGCCGCCTGTCTCGCCGCCGCTTGCGGTGGCGGCGGAGGCCGGAAGCGGCGGCGGCCGCCTGAACGGCGCGTCCCTGCTGCTGTTGGTTCGGGGGCTGGCGGCGCACCGCCCGCGCCCGCTCGGCGCCTGGCTGCCCGCGCTGCTGCCGCTGGTGCAGTCGTTCGGCGCCCTGGTGGAGCTGGGCCCGCGCCGCGCCGCGCGGCTGCTGCACGCGCTTGCCACCGCGCTCGGCGCCGCGCCGCTGCCCGCCGCGCCGCGCCTGCGCCACGCGCGCTCCACCGCGGCGGGCGGGAGAGCCGCCGCCGTCCGTCTGCGCCTGCGCCTGGGCGCCGCCGGCGCGAGCGGCGGCGCGAAACGGCGGGCGACGGCGGCGGGCGGCAGCGCGCCAGCGGCGGCGCTGCCGGCGGCGGCCTTGCGGGCGCTGCTGAGCCGGCGGCTGCTGCGTGAGGTGCGCCCGGCGACGCGGCGGCTGCTGCGGGGCTGCGTGTCGCGGCGGGCGTGGCTGGGCGAGCCGGCGCGGCTGCTGGCGGCGCTGCTGCGGCTGGGCGTGCTTCCCGGGCCTCGGTGGGTGGGCACGCTGGGCGAGGCGCTGCTGCGGCTGCGCGTGCAGTTCGCCTGGAGGCTGGCGCAGGGGGAGTTGGGAGCGGGGGCGGGCGAGGAGGAAGGCGGGCGGCGGGGGAAGGGGCGCGCGGTGTGGGGCTGCACGCCAGAGGAGGTGGCGCTGGTGGCGGCGGTGCTGCTAGAGGCTCAGCGGAGCCTGCGGGAGGCGGCGGTGGCGGGAGCTGCGTCGCGGCGGAGCGCGCCGTTGGCGCTGAGGCCGCAGCGCCTCGAGCCGGCACCACCGGCCGTGGCTGCTGTAGCGGCGGCGGCGCCGCTGGCGGCAGGCGCGGGCGCGCCGCTGTTGGCGTCGCGGCCGCAGCGGCTGCTGACCAAGCCCGTGGCGGTTGGGCCTGGCGGCCACGCAGGGGAGGCGGAGGGGGGCAGGGAGGAGGAGGAGGGCGGGCACCTCCACGCGCGGGCGCTGCGCATGCTGCAGGACGTGGGGCAGGAGTTTGCGTCGGGCGTGCGGCTGCAGCGCTGGTGGCGCGGCGCGGGGGAGGAGGGGGGCGCTGGCGGGTGGTGGGTACGGGCGGAGGAGGGCAACGTGCTCGTGGTGGTGCACGCGGCGGGCGACGTGCGGGCGCGGCAGCTGGCGCGCACGCTCGCGCTGCTGCAGGCGCCGCCCGCTGCGCAGCAACCGTGACACGCTTTTTGGTGGCCCGCTTTGCAAGTGTTCGTGCTCGGGCGCAGCACGGCTTGATCCATCCATCCAACCAGCGTTTGCACAGCGTGAGCGGCAGCGAGACAGGCAGAGCAAGCGTCACCGCGCAGCCCCAGGCTCCGCAGCCGCCAGCCCCAGGCTCGTCAGCACCCCCGCGGCGCCCGTGGCGTCCGCCCCGTCATACTCCAGCGCCCCAGCACCCCCCTCCCCCGCCGCCACGCAGCCCTCGATCTTGGCGCAGCCAAGGCACACGCCGCCCTGGTACAGCACGGCGTACTGCCCCGCCGCCAGCCCCTGGTCGTCCCCGTCCAGCACCACCAGCGCGCCTTGGTCCAGCTCCGCCGGCCACCGCCGCTGCTCGTCGCGCTCAGTCCCAGCAGCGGCGGCTGAGGAGCTAGCGGCGGAAGCGGCGGGCAGCGGCCGCAGCTGGCAGCGGTAGGCGTGCGGGCCGTGCCGCACCTTGCAAAGCAGCGGGCCGCCGCCGGCGCCCGGCGGCTGCTGCGGCCTGGCGTCCGACAGCCAGCAGAAGGGCCCGGTGACAAAGGCGTTGCGGCGGCCGGTGCCGCGCCCCGGGTCCTTGTAGCGGCGCGAGACGTACACCACGTTGAGCTCGCAGTCCTTGCGCGTCACGTACCTAGAACGCAATGCAATCGTTGAGACAAGGAATTCAAGCGCAGTCTGGCCCCTGTGCCGCAGCAGAGGCCTCTGCGCCCCCTGGACCGACTCAACACCAGCCCCGACACAGCAGCCCGATCGGCTCACCAGGGCCCCCCCGGCAGCTTGATGCCGCCCCGTTGGCCCACCGTGTAGAACCAAAAGCCCGCGTGCACGCCCAGCACGCGCCGCCCGCCAAAGTGCCCCAGCGTCGGCGCCGCACCGCCCCGGCCACCGCCCACCGGCTGCTGCGCCTGCCGCCTCCTCTGCCGCTGCGGGGGCACTGCCGCCGCCGCCGCCGCCGCGTCCGCCGGCGCGCTGCCCTCCTCCCCGCCCTGCTGCTGCTGCGGCGCGTCGTCGTCACCGTCGTCATCCTCCACGATGAGGCCCTTCCACTCGCCCAGGTGCTCCTTGACGAACTCTGGGAACTTGACCTGTGGGAGCGTGCGCCACGCGCAAAAAAGCAAGCACGACCGTCACCCTGCACCGCCGCCCTGCCCTTGCCGCCGCAGCGCCGCTCCGCGCTGCCACGCGTGCCCCCTCCCCCTGAGCGCACCTTGCCCAGGAAGCAGATGCCCTGGCTGTCCTTGCGCGCCTGCGTGGCCAGCCCCGCCGCCGCCGCCAGCGCCCGCACCTGCGCAACCACCCCCGCCAACCGCAACACCGCTTTTCACCCAGCACGCAAGCCGCGCACTGCAGAGGCGCGGGCGGCAAGCCGAGGCCGACGCAAACACAGAGGGGCAAGAAGGGCGAGCGCACACCTGTTGCTTGGTGAGGCCGCCCAGCGGGAACATGGCGCGGGACAGCTGGCTGGGCCGCAGGTGGGCCAAAAAGTACGTCTGGTCCTTCACGGCGTCCGGCGTCAGCTCTAGGTACGCGCCCACCTCCCCCTCCTGCTCCTTTCCGCCGGTGGGCGCGACAGGCGCAGGCCCTGCACTGGCGGCGGCGGCGGCGGCGGCTCTGTGCCTCCGCGCCACGCGCGCATAGTGCCCCGACGCCACCCGGTCAAAGCCCTGCCGCTCCCAGGGCCACTGCACCAGGCCCTGGCCCTCCGCTGCGGGCGAGCCAACGGCCGCGGCTGCGTCCTGGGCGGGTGCAGGCGTGACGCTGCTACTGATGCTGCTGCTGCTGCTGCTGCTGCTGCCGTTGTCGCCGTTGGCCGCTAGCAGCTGTTGGTCCAGGTGGTCGAGGAAGGCTCCGAACTTGACGCGCGAGTTGCACAGCACGTCGGGGTTTGGCGTGCGGCCCGCGCGTATCTCGCGCACGCTCTCGGCCACCACGCGGTCCCAGTAGGCCGACGTCATGGGCACCACCTCGAGGGGCACGCCCAGGGAGTCACACACCTGTGCGTGTGACGTGTGCAACGGGTGTGTGTGGGGTGGGTGGGTGGGTGGGTGGGTGGGTGGGCAAGGGGCTGGGCGGGCACCGCTGGGCGCAGCGCTGGGTGCATCGAGGAACCAAAGGGTGCACCTTGCGTGCGAACTCGAGGTCCTCTTCCCAAGGGCAGGCGTCCCAGAAGTTGCGAAAGTCCTCCTGCAAAGGTGAGGGAGGCGGGGCGGGGCTCGGCCTCGTGCGTCATGGCTGGGCTGAGCGCCCCAGGATGTGGAGGTGCACAGCGTGGGGTGCAGAGGAGGACCCAGCAGCACCTGGAACCAAATCTGTAGGTAGAAGGCCTTGCAGCGGTGCCCCGCCGCCACCAGCAGCCGCAGCGCCAGGCTGCTGTCCACGCCGCCGCTCAGCAGCACGGCCACGTTGAGCGGAGCCAGGTGCGGTTCGCAGCTGCATATTGCGCACGCGCAGCATCAACTTGTGTGAGGGCTGCTCCAGGCACGCAGGCGTCTGCATGCGCCTTTGCGCACCCGCTCATCAGCACAGGGTCCTGGTGCCACTCTCTGACAGGCGGCGGCACGTAGGCATGAGCAGCGCCTCCTCCCTCCTCGTCCTGAGCTGCTGTGGCCGGGTCGACGGCGCGCGGCGGCAGGCGCGTGCTCTGCAGGGGGATGATGTCCTCTAGCTTGGGAAGCGCACGCGGCGCCACCGTCGTCATGCTAACATGCTGCTGCTGCTGCTGCCGGCTGCGCCCTGGCCGCCTGCTGCGTGGCGCGGGGCGCAGGTGCGGCGCCTGGGCGGCTGTGTGGCGGCAGCAGGGCCTCCGCACGCCTCCGCCCTCTGTCAAGAACGCAGCTGGCAGCCACATCGAGGACGCCATTGCCGCGCAGCGCTCTCTGCGCGCGCGCTGGCTTCCTGGCGTCTAGCCCTGAAACGGGCGGCCGCGAACGCACGAAAAGAGCAGCTCGTGGCACGAGTGTGTGAGCAACTGCGCGGATGCACCGCACACAGCGTGGAGCAGCTGTTGGTGTGCGGCTGGCGCCTGCTTCGTCAATGGCAGGCCGGAACAGGTGTGCGCCGAGGCGCAGGACGCGAGTCTCCGCGACGCACAGACGCGCACGACGACGTCGATGAGCACGTCACGCTCGTGCTTACGGTGGTGCTACGGTCGTGCATGCTCCGCTTGTTCGCGCGCGCAGCAGACGCGTGTTGTTGGCGCAGGCCGAGGCATGATGGCGCAGCACCAGCACCAGCAGCAGCATCCGCTGCAGCAGCAGCACAACAAGGGCCTGCAGGCGCTGGGCTCTGACAGTGGGGGCCGGCTGCCGGCGCCGCGCCGCTGGAGCGATGTCGGCGGCGCGACCCCCGCCGCGTCCACCTCGCTGCTGCTGGACCAGTACCTGGAGCTGTGCAGCGCGGCGGACGACACGGCGGTGGCGGCGGCGGCGCTGCTCCGCCAGCACCACGCCGCCCGGCAGCCCGTGCACGGCGGGCGCGCGCTCACGCCCAGCGCCCGCTCCGGCAGCATGCCCGTGATGCTGCTCCCCTCTGCCTCCTCCACGCCCGGCGCCGCCGCCGAAGCGGGCGCCTCCCGCTCCAGCGCCCCTTCCCACCTGCTGCAGTACCACCCAGCCCAGCCCGGCAGCGGCGCCGCAGCCACCAAACACCCACCGCCCGCCTCCACCTCTGCTGCCGTGCGCCGCCACTCGGACGGCGTGCACGGCGCCCCCCACACGCCTGCAGCGAACGTGGGCCACCTGAGCCCCCGCCAGCCCAGCAGCGTCAGCGGTCCGCTGCTGCAGCGCTCCCTGCCCAACGGCGCCCACCAGCAGCAGCAGCAGCAGCAGCGGCGGTCCTGGTCAGGAACGGGACCCGCCGCCGCCGCCGCGGCCGCCTCCTCCCTGGCGGCGCCAGGGCTTGAGGGCCGCGGCGGCCTGGACCGCGGCAGCCTGGAGCGCCTCAAGCAGCTGCGGCTGGTGCAGCAGGCGCTCAAGCCAGCTCCGGCGCCGGCGGCGCACCCGCCCTCCCCGGCCGTAGTCACGCCCAGCACGCCGCACCACCCCCCGCACCACCACCTCCACGTCGCGGCGGGCGGGACGGGCAGCATCCTGGACAGCGCGCCGCGGCGGCTGGCGGCCGTACACCACGACGGCGCGGCGCAGGCGGCCTGGCGGCCGGCGCAACCGCCCTCGCAGCACCACGCAGACAGCAGGCCCGCGTCCCCCGACCCGCAGCGTGTTGCCGCTTCCGCCCTCGCCCACGCTCACACTACTGCAGACCCGCCGCCGGCGCAGCACGCAGAGCAGATGCTCCCACCAGGCGGACCGTGGACGGCGCCCCGGCCAGGTGCCGGCCTGCTGGCCCCTGACCGCGCCGCCGCGTTGCTGCGCAAGGCCTCCAAGGGCCCCGCCGCCGCCACGCCCCTCTCCTCCTCCTCCTCTGCCGCCGCCGTCCGCTCGCACGCGACCATGGGCGTCTCCCCCACGGCGGGGCTCTCGCGCCACAGCCTGCGGCGGCGCCCCGCCGGCACGCCGGCCGCGCCCACGCAGCCACCGCACGCGCGGGCCGGCGGCGGCGGCCACATGCCATCGGGCGCCGCCGCCGCTGCCGCGCCGCGCACGCCGGCGGCGGGCCAGCCGCAGCCGAGCCTCTCCTCGCACTTGTCGGGGCTCACGGCGGAGCACATTTTGGAGGTGCTGTCGGGCCTGCAGAAGATGCACGCGCGGCGGCAGCACCCACTGCAGCAGCTCTTGCACGCGCCTGCATCGCCGCCGCAGCAGCACTGGGACGACGACCGAGCACCGCAGCACTCGACACTGACCTTGACGCCAACGCACCAGCAACAGCAACAGCACCACCACCAGCAACCGCCAACAGCAGATGCTCACAGTTTAGCAGGCGCCCGCCCGCGCCAACAGCTGCAGGCGCACGGCACCGCCGCCACGCTACTCGCCGCCGCCGCCGCCGCCGTCTCGGCGTCGCCGGGGCGAGTCAGCAAGGTCCGGGGCGCCGCGCGCGGCGCCGCCCGCCCCGCCGCCGCCGCCTCCCTCTCCCCTCCCGCTGGCGCGCGCCACGCCGCGCCGCGCCAGCCCGCGCGGGCGCCCGCCGCCGGGGCGGCCAACCCTAGCGGGTGGCCGGTGTGGCGGCAGCTGTCGGAGCAGGAGCTGCAGCTGCTGCGGCAGCAGGAGGCGCTGGAGAGGGAGCAGCGGGACCTGGACCGGCTGCAGCAGGCGGTGCACCCGCATGGAGCGCAGCAGGCGGGCGACGGGGCGGCGGCGGCGGCGGCGGGGGAGGGGCGGGCGGTGGCCCCGCTCCGCGGCCTGCTTCTTGAGGCGTTGGACGCGTTGGATGCGGCGGAGGCGCTCGATCAACACCCGCCTGGCAGCGGCGTGCAGGAGGGCCTGGAGCAGCACCACATGGTCGCGCCCTCGGCGTGGCCGCCCGCCGCAGGGCAAGTGGGCGCCCATCTCCCGCAGCCAGGCCGCTTTGCTGCGGCAGGGCAGCGGCAGCAGCCGCACGAGGAGAGCGGGGAGGAGGGCGAGGGCGCGCTGGCGTTTGCGGGGATGCTGGAGCGGCAGGCGCTGGGCGCGGCGGTGCTGGCGGCGTGGAGGGAGGAGGCGCGGCACTGTGCTCTGTCCACCAAGCGGCGCCTGCAGGTGAGGTTTTGGTGCTGTTTGGACAGCAAGGCTGTGTGTATACAGGATCCTTCCCCTCCGAGGCACACGTGCGACCTGAGCGGTTGACGTATGCGCGAAAGGAGGAGAGTGAGCGTGCGGTGTCGTGTGTGGCGTTGTGGCGCCGCAGGAGGCGCAGCGGCGGCGCGCGGGCGCGCAGCTGGGCGCCTGCGTGCGCGCGTGGCGGCTGCTGGCCGCCGAGCGCTCCGCCGCGCTGTGCCTGGCCGCGCTGCTCATGCCGCCCCGCGCCGCCCGCGTGCGGCGCGCCGTGCTGCGGGCCTGGGCGGCGCACGTGCGCTCCGTGCAGGTCCGTCGGGTCCCCTTCCCTTCCATGCTTCCTTTCCGCCTTCCAGACAAAAGGCAAACTCAGATTGGAACTGAGTGGGATGTATGCTTGGGTGATCGCCACGCAGGAGGACTGGCGGCGTGCGTGTGCGTGGAGCGACGCCTCCCGCGCCGCACGCGCACTGGCCGCCTGGTGCGAGGCCACTGGGGCGCAGGCGGCGGCGCGGGCGGCGGCGGCGGCGGCGCTGCGCGCCGTCTGGCTGCGGCCGGCGCTGCGGGCCTGGGCGTGGGCGGCGGTGGGCGGGCGGGCGCGGCGGCGGCGCGCCTGGCAGGGGTGGAGGCAGGCGGTGCAGCGCCGGCGGGCGGAGCGGCTGGCCGAGCAGATGGCTGACGTGTACAACAGCTTCCGGTCGCAGCGCGCGGTGCGCTTTCTCGCCGATTCCGCCTGATTTCGCGCTCCGCCGCCTGATTCGGATGACGGCGACGCAGTGCCCTGCTTGATTTTCACGCGCAGATGTTTTGGGCCTGGCGCGAGCTGTGCGTGTGGGGCGTGCCCGTGTCGCCGTCCCAGTCCCCCCGCAAGCCCTCGCCCATGCACCCGCAGCGCGCCGCCTTCCTGGTGCGGTGCGCCTGGGAGGCGCTGGAGCTGTCGCTGCGCCGGGCGGCGGCCGGGCGCCGCGCGGCGCGCGCGCACTGGCGGCGGCGCCTGCTGTGGGCCGGCCTGCACGGCTTTGCGCTCGCCCTGGCCGACGGCATGCGGCGGCAAACCTCCGAGGGCGCGCGCGCGGCGCAGCCGGGCCTGGCGTGGCGGGACGCGGCGGCGGCGGCGGCGGCGGCGGCTGGCCCGCACGCCTTCTCCCAAGACGGCGTGCCGCCGACCCACGCGCCCACTCACGTCACACAGCCGCGCCCTGCCGTGCTCGTCGTGCCGGGGCTGGTGGCGGCAGCCAGCCGAGGCCCGCAGGCAGGACCAGGCCCTGCAGGCGAAGGAGGGGAGGAGCAGGAGGACGGCGCAAAGGCGGCGCTCGCAGCCGCCTCCAGCGCCATCACGGCGGCACTCGAGTCGGTGCGGACGGCGCTGTCCACTCGCCCCGCCACGCCCGCCCCGGACGCCCGCGCGGCTTCGGAGCCGGCCGGAGGGCAGCAGCAGCGGCCAGCCGCGCGTCACCCTCAGGGCGCGCTGCCGCCTCGCGGGGCGGAGCCGCCGGCTGAGGACGGCGTGTCGCCGGGCACGGCACGGGCGGCGGTGCGGCGCGCTGTGCACGCTGTGCTGCAGCGGCAGCAGGGCCCCGGCGGCCACGACGAGCTGCCGGAGGAGGACGAAGAGGAGGAGCAGGAGCAGCACGGCAATGGCGGCGTGTTCTGGGGTGCTCCTGGCGAGGCCGCTGCTGAGGAGGAGGTGGGACGGTTCGGCGCCGGCGGCATCAGCGCGATGCGGCAGCTGCTGGGCCTGCCTCCCGACGCCGACGCCGGCGCCCACGCGCCGCAACACCCCGACGCAGCGTTCCCGCCGCGGAGGGGGGGCAACTCGGAGGGCGGCGCGGCCCCAGGCGCCGCCGCCGCAGCGACGCGCGGCCCCTCCGCCCGGCGGCGCACGGCGCACCACACGGCTGCGGCGGGCGGCGCGGGCGGCGGCGGTGGCGGCGCGCTCGGCTCCCCTCGCAGCCCCCGGCGGGCGCGGCTGGAGCTGGGTGGTGGTGGTGCGGCGGCGGCAGGGAACGACGTGGCGTTTGAGCTGAGCTTTGCGCAGCAGCTGGCTACGGCGCGCGCCGCCGCGCCCCTCAGCCCTCCTGGGTCTGAAAAGGGCGATGTCCCCGATCGGGGACAAGCGGCGTCTGTTTCGACCGCGCGCACGGACGGCGCTGGTGCCGCGAGCGCGTCGGACGCGGCGTCCACGCCCGGGGAGCGGGCGGCGGATGATGAGGAGGAGGGCAGCGCAGGGCCGTCGTCGCCGGCGCCCGCCGCCGTGGACAGCCGCAGCCTGCACCTGCTGCAGCCGTCGCAGCTGCTCCAGCTGCTAGAGGCCGACGTGCAGTGGTTTGACGGGCTGCTAAGTGATGGCGGGCCGCGTTCGCCCGCCGCCAGCGGGGGCGGCGCGGCAGCGGCGGCGGCGCCGGGCGGCGGCGCGCGGCGCGCCGGCAGCGCGGCCAGCACGCCCAGCAGGCGCAGCACGGCGCTGGCGCGGGCGTCGTCGTCGTCCGTGGCGACCAGCGTGGCGGTACCGGGGGGTGGCGGTGCCGCGGGCAGCCGGGGGCTGGCGGTGCAGCAGAGGCTGGAGGCGGCTTTGCTGGCGGTGGACGGGGCCGGCGCGCGGACGGCGGCGGCGGCGGCGGCGGCGGGTCCGGCGGGCCTGTTGGACAGGCAGGCGGCGTCCTGGGCGGGGCACGCGGCCGGCGGCGCTGCCGCGGACCACGGCCGCGCGAGCGGAGCGTGGGAGGCGGAGCGCGGCCACCAGCGCCACGTGTCTGCTCCGGTGCCGCCGTCGGGCGACGGCGGCGAGGAGGCGTCGTGTGGGGAGGAGGAGGAGGAGGAGGAGGAGGAGGAGG
>VFQP010002513.1_pt1 | contig 20272 bp, 20 predicted proteins | sample 3512351 | NCBI WGS metagenome assembly VFQP01 (sample SAMN10412372, study PRJNA504923) | tailings metagenome | isolation source: Relicate 1 Philex TSF1 revegetated site | place: Philippines: Tuba, Benguet | collected 2017-08-29
TCTCGGCCGCCTTGCGGCCCAGCGTGTAGCCGCCGCCGGGGCCACGGGTGGATTCGACCAGCTCGTGCCGGCGCAGCTTGCCGAACAGCTGCTCCAGGTAAGACAGGGAAATCTGTTGCCGCTGGCTGATAGCCGCCAGCGTGACGGGACCGTTGTTCTGGCGCAGGGCCAGGTCGATCATGGCGGTGACCGCAAAGCGGCCTTTGGTCGTGAGGCGCATCGCAAGCTCCTGAAAAGTTGGCTTGACCGTCGTGGTTCGGTTCGCCGGCCCCTGCCGCTCGAACCCCTTGTCCACCCGCCCCAACCCCGGTGAGGGGTCTCCTTCTTTGCAGGTTCCCGACTGTTTTCGTCGAGTATAACTTAAAAGCTGACTGTTTCGCTCGGCATTGTAGCGTCCCGGGGGGTATCCATCGGGCGAAACGCTTTGAGCTTGGCTATCGCAGCGATAGATGCCGCCGCCCACCGAAGGTTCAGGCCACCTGGTCGTGGCCCTCGGCGCCAAATACCCGGGCCTTGAGAAGCGCGAGCTGATCGCGCATGTGCGCCGCCTTTTCGAATTCGAGGTTTCGCGCGTGTTCCAGCATCTGCTTTTCAAGCCGCTTGATTTCGCGTGCCACGTCTTTCTCGCTCATCTCATCGAGCTCGGCCCGCGCCGCGCTTTCAGCGGCCAGTCGGTCAGCCTCCTTGCCCGCCTTTTCGCTGTAGACGCCGTCGATCAGGTCCTTGATGCGCTTGTTGACGCTGCGCGGTTCGATGCCGTGCGCCGCGTTGTGCGCGATCTGTTTCGCGCGTCGGCGTTCTGTCTCACCGATGGCCGCCTTCATGGAATCGGTGATCTGGTCGGCGTACAGAATGGCCTTGCCGTTGAGGTTGCGGGCCGCGCGGCCGATGGTCTGGATCAGGCTGCGCTCGGAGCGCAGGAAGCCCTCCTTGTCGGCATCCAGGATGGCCACCAGCGAGACCTCGGGGATATCCAGCCCCTCGCGCAGCAAGTTGATGCCGACCAACACGTCGAAGGCACCCAGACGCAGGTCGCGCAGGATTTCCACCCGCTCGACGGTGTCGATGTCGCTGTGCAGGTAGCGCACCTTGACGCCGTTTTCGTTCAGGTAGTCGGTGAGCTGCTCGGCCATGCGCTTCGTCAGCGTGGTGATGAGCACGCGTTCGTTCTTCTCGACGCGCGCGCGGATCTCCTGCAGCACGTCGTCCACCTGGTGCGTCGCGGGCCGCACCTCGAGCTCCGGGTCCACCAGGCCGGTGGGACGCACCAGTTGTTCCACCACTTTGCCCGCGTGCTGCTTTTCGTAGTCGGCCGGTGTGGCCGAGACGAACACCACCTGACGCATGCGCTGTTCGAACTCCTCGAACTTGAGCGGGCGGTTGTCCAGCGCGCTGGGCAGTCGAAAACCATACTCCACCAGCGTGGTCTTGCGCGCGCGATCGCCGTTGTACATCCCGCCCAGCTGGCCGATCAGCACGTGGCTTTCGTCGAGGAACATCAGCGCGTCGCGCGGCAGGTAGTCCGTCAGGGTGGACGGCGGGTCACCCGGGCGCGCTTGCGACAGGTGGCGCGTGTAGTTCTCGATCCCCTTGCAGTGGCCGACCTCGCTGAGCATTTCCAGGTCGAAGCGGGTGCGCTGCTCCAGCCGCTGCGCCTCCACGAGCTTGCCCATGCTCACCAGTTCCTTCAGGCGCTGGTCGAGCTCGAGCTTGATCGACTCGACCGCCTGCAGCACCTGCTCGCGCGGCGTCACGTAGTGGCTGCTGGGGAACACGGTGAAGCGCGGAATCTTCTGTCGCACCCGGCCGGTGAGCGGGTCGAACAGCTGCAGACTCTCGATCTCGTCGTCGAACAACTCGATACGGATCGCCATTTCCGAGTGCTCGGCCGGGAACACGTCGATGGTGTCGCCGCGCACGCGGAACTTGCCGCGACCGAAGTCCATCTCGTTGCGGGTGTATTGCATGCGCACCAGCTGCGCGATCACGTCGCGCTGGCCGAGCTTGTCGCCCACGCGCAGCGTCATCACCATCTGGTGGTAGCTCTCGGGTTTGCCGATGCCGTAGATGGCCGAGACGGTGGCCACGATCAGCACATCGCGCCGTTCCAGAATGCTCTTGGTGCACGAGAGCCGCATCTGCTCGATGTGCTCGTTGATCGCACTGTCCTTCTCGATGAACAGGTCGCGCTGCGGCACATAGGCTTCGGGCTGGTAATAGTCGTAGTAGCTGACGAAGTACTCCACCGCGTTCTTCGGGAAGAACTCGCGGAACTCGCTGTAGAGCTGCGCCGCCAGCGTCTTGTTGGGCGCGAACACGATCGCCGGGCGGCCCACCCGAGCGATCACGTTGGCCATGGTGAAGGTCTTGCCCGAGCCGGTCACGCCCAGCAGCGTCTGGAACACCTCGCCGTCGTTGAGGCCTTCGACCAGCTGGGCGATGGCCTCGGGTTGATCGCCAGCGGGGGGGTACGGCAGGAACAGCTCGAAAGGCGAGCCGGGAAACCGCACGAACTCGCCCTCGGCGGGCTTTTCGGGCGTGACGTCTTGCAGCAGGGGCGTGGGCATCGGCAGATTGTGCCGCTTGCGCCATGCCCCTGGCGGGTATGCTGCCGCCCCATGACGCCGCGCGAGACCCAGCCCACGCCCAGCAAGGAGGCCATCGACGCCCTGCCCCCTTTTCCCCTCCTGGGACTGGACCGCATCACCCTGGTGCAGACCGGTGGCCAGGCGGCTGAGGCGGCGGCCGAGCTGGCGGATCACGCCGTCTGGGGCTTCGATACCGAGTCTCGACCCACCTTCCTGAAGGAACAGGTGTCCGACGGACCTCACGTGGTGCAACTGGCCACCGAATCCCGTGCCTGGGTATTCCTGCTGCATGAGAGCGCCTGCCGCACGCGCGTGGCCGAGCTGCTGGCCCACCCGGCGCACCGCAAGGCGGGCTTCGGGCTGCGCGACGACACCTTGCGAATCCGGACCAAGCTGGGCATCGAGCCCGAGGCGGTGCTGGAGCTCAATGCCGTGTTTCGCGAGCGCGGCTACCGCAAGGACATGGGTGTGAAGGCGGCGGTGGCGGTGCTGTTCGGGCAACGATTTGCCAAAAGCAAGAAGGCCGCCACCAGCAACTGGTCGGCGCGCACGCTGAGCGAGTCACAGATCCTCTATGCGGCCAACGACGCCTGGGCCGCGCGCCGCGTTGCTCAGGCCTTGGGTCTGGGCTGAGAGGGGCCGATCAGCCAGTCCTTGAGGATGGCGTTGAACTCGGCCGGCTTCTGGCGCATCACCCAGTGGCCCGTGTCCAGCGAGTGTGCCGCACACCCGGTGGTGCGGTTGAGCTGGCGCACCCAGCGGCTGGTGTGGAACATGAACGGCTTGCGTCGCCCGTAGACATAGAGGCCGGGCAGCTTCTCGCCAATCAGTTTGTCCACTGCCGCCAGTCGGCCCAGGCCCCCGAACACCCCGAACCAGCCCATGGCGTAGGGGTAGTTCATCTCCCAGCCGATGAGCTGCGGGTCGTTGCGGCAGCCGATCTGGCGCGCCATCCAGCGCGTCATGCGGTTGGCCAGGTCAGGCAGGCGCTCGCCGATCTGCCAGGCCAAGGCGAGCCAGAGCTGGTAGCCCGCGATCATGAGCTTCTCGCGCCAGCCCAGGCCCTGTCGGTACTCGGCGGCGTTGTGGTCGCCGATGTCGACCGCCACGATGCGCTCGATGCGCTCGCGGTGACGCGCCGCGAACTCGTAGCCGAAGACACAGCCCCAGTCATGCAGCACCAGCGTCACCGGCGCGTCGGGGCTGGCAGCATCGACGATGCGCCGCAGTAGTGTGCAGATGTCATCGACCGACATCGGGCGCGAGCCCTTGGCGAGGTCGAAGCCGGGCAAGTGAAAGCGCACGCAGCGGAAGTGCTCGGCCAGCGAGGCCACCGTGGCGTCCCAAAGTGCCGGCGTGTCGGGCCATCCATGCACCATCACCAGCGTGTGGGCGCCGCGGCCGTCGATGAAGACATCGACGTCATCAACGACCAACTCCGGCGCCGGCCCGGGCACCGTGTCGGGTTCGTCAGCGGGCGCCCCGGATGCGCTCACAAAGCCCTTCCCAGCCGGGCAATGCCCTCTTCGATCTTGTCGATCGGTGCGGTGGCAAAGCTCAGCCGCAGCGTGGCGTGCACCGGGTTCGTGGCGAAGAAAGGCGCGCCGGGCACGAAGGCCACGCCCTGCTCGATGGCCTTCTTGGCGAAGGCAGCGCCATCGGCCAGCTTGCCGCCCGCGCCGGTGAGCCGTGCCCAGACGAACAGGCCGCCCTGGGGCTCGACGAAGTCGATCGCCTCACCGAGTTCGCGGCGCAGCGCGGTGGCCATGGCGCTGGCCCGCTCGGCATAAACCTTCCGCACCCGCGCCAGTGTGGCCGGCATGCGGCTGGCCTTGAGGTACTGTGCCGCCGTGGCCTGGGCGAAGGTACTGGTGTGCGCATCGCTGAACTGCTTGCACATGGTGGCCTTGGCCAGCAGTTCGGGCGGCGCCACCATCCAGCCCACGCGCAGGCCAGGGCTGAGCACCTTGCTCAGTGAGCCGCAATGCACGAGCCGGTCGCGTGCGCCCGGCACGGTGTCGGCCAGGGCCAGCAGGCTGGGGGGCGGCGCATCGCCGAAATAAAGGTCGCCATACGGATCGTCCTCGACGATCAGGGTGTCGTGCCTAACCGCCATCTGCAGGATGGCCTGGCGCCGCGCCAGCGACGTGAGCGCGCCGCTGGGGTTGCCGAACGTGGGGATGAGGTAGACAAACTTCGGCTTGTGCTCGGCGATCAACTTTTCCAGCACGTCGGTCTGCGCGCCCTGCCCGTCCACCGGCACGGTGATGAGTTCGGCGCCGTAAAGGCGGAAGCACTGGATCGTGGCGAGGAAGGTCGGGCCTTCGACGATCACCTTGTCGCCGGGGGAGATGAGTGTCTTGCCCAGCAGGTCCAGCGCCTGCTGGCTGCCGGTGGTGACGATCAGGTCCTGCGCACCCACGCCGCGCACGCCCTTGCTGGCCATGAAGGCCGCCAGCTGCTCGCGCAAGGGCTGGTGGCCCTCGGTGGCGCCGTACTGCAGCGTGGCGCCGGGTTCCTCGGTGAGCGCGGCGTTCACCGCTTCGCGAATGCCGTCGACGTCGAACAGCGCGCTGTCGGGAAAGCCACCCGCGAAACTGATGATGCCGGGCTTGCCCAGCAGCTTGAAGAGCTCGCGGATGGCGGAGGTTTCGACGTTGTTCAGGCGGTCGGCGAAAGGCGTGGTGAAAGGCATGAGGTCGCTCAAGGGGGCGGAAGCAAAAGCCGCATTGTCACCAAAGCCGCCGCCCGCGGGGCGGGCCGTGGCGTGGCTCCGACAAAAGCCGCCCGCCGGCGCCCTGGGGCCGACTCGCCCTAGACTGCGCGGCCATGAAACGCGAGCACATCGAACCTTTCTTTGCCACCCTCAAGGCCGCCAACCCGAACCCGCAAACCGAGCTTGAATACACCACCGTGTTCGAACTGCTGACGGCGGTGCTGCTCTCGGCGCAGGCCACCGATGTCGGTGTGAACAAGGCGACGCGCAAGCTGTTTCCAGTGGCCAGCACGCCGCAGGCCATCCTGGCGCTGGGCCTCGAAGGCCTGGAGGCGCACATCAAGACGATCGGTCTGTTCCGCAGCAAGGCCAGGCACCTGATGGAAACCTGCCGCATCCTGGTGGAGCGGCACGGCGGCGAGGTGCCGAGCACGCGCGAAGCGCTCGAAGCCCTGCCCGGCGTGGGTCGCAAGACGGCCAACGTGGTGCTCAACGTGGCATTCGGTCAACCCACCATGGCGGTGGACACGCACATTTTTCGCGTCAGCAACCGCACCGGTCTGGCACCGGGCAAGACACCACTGGCGGTGGAACAGCAACTCTTGAAGCGCGTGCCGCCGGCTTACGCGGTGGACTCGCACCACTGGCTGATCCTGCTCGGGCGGTACGTGTGCCTGGCGCGCAAGCCGCAGTGCCACCGCTGCAGCGTGGCCGCGTACTGCGATTTCAAACCCAAAACGACCTGCTGAAGCCGCGCGCGGGCATCAGAAGACCAGTTCCATCCAGCCGCCCTGGTCCGGCGCCTCGCGCGGCCACTCGGCAGCCGAAGCGATGCTTCGCGGGCCGTGCAACTTGAGGTACTGCGCTGCACGGATCACGCCGGCATGCGTGACCCAGGCCGCCTCCCGCACGCCGGCGCTGTGCAGCTCGATGATCAACGAGGCCACGCGCTCGATGACCTGCTGCGTGCTCTCTTCACCACCGAAGCGATGCTGCGCGAAGTCGGCCGTCCAGGCGTCGAACGCGGCGCGCGGCACGGCCGCCCAGGGTTGCATCTCCCAGCGGCCGAAATCCATTTCGTTGAGCCGGTTGTCCACGCGAGCGGCACCCAGTTCAGGCCGTTCGCGCTGCAAGGCCGCAGCGAGCTGCTGCGCGCGTGTGAGGCCCGACACCCACAGCGGCACATGCCGCGGGAGCGCGCAGGCCACGGTGCGCGCGGCGCTCAGCGTGGCCTCGGCATGCGCCGGTGCGTCGGTGATGCCGTAGCACAGCCCGTCGGGCAGGGCCACAGCGGCGTGGCGGATCAACCAGAGCTTCATGAAAGACCGAGGGCGAGGACAAAACCGAAGTAGAACAGCACTTCGCTCACTTGCTGTGTCGCACCCAGGCCGTCGCCGGTGAAGCCTTGCAGTCGCCGCATCAACCAGCCGCGCATCCAGAGCGCCGCCGACAAGGCACCCAGCACCGCGCCCCACCAAGGGGCCGACGGGTACAGCCACACCACGAGCAGCAGGGCCAGCGCGACCCACAGGCCGCCCGTGAAAAGCGCCGCGGAAGACAGGCTGTCGGCCAGTGGCTTGCTCTTTGAGCCGTCGGCGTCGCCCACGTGCGTCATGGTGTAGATGAGCAGCAAGGGCGTGGCGCGCGAAACCACCTGCGCCGCGAACAGCACGAACACCGCGCGCATCGCACCCGTCTGCGCCAGCAGGGCCAGCAACGCCACTTTGGCCAGCAGCGCGAGCACGAGCGCGATGGCCCCGAAGCTGCCGATGCGCGAGTCCTTCATGATGACCAGCGCCCGCGCGCGATCGGCGCTGCCGCCCAGGCCGTCGCACAGGTCGGCCAGGCCATCCTCGTGGAAGGCGCCGGTGAGCAGCACGCCCGTGATGGTGGCGCCGACGGCTGCCACCCAGGGCGCCGCAGTGGCTGCGGGCAGGCACCACAACAAGGCGAAGAACACAGCGCTCATCACGGCACCGACCAGCCAACCCACGCCGGGGAAGTGCGCGGCGCTGGCACGCAGCATGGCCGGGCTGAAGCCCACCCATTCGGCCAGCCGCCCGGTCACGGGCACGCGCGTGAAGAACTGCAGCGCGAGCAGGTAGTGCCGAAGAAACTGGCTCATCGCTGCGCCACCGGTTCGCTGCCGGCACTGGCCACGCCCGCGCTTTCAAAACTGGCCATGTCGTTGAGCACGGCGCAGGCGCTTACCAACAGCGGCCAGGCCAGCGCCGCACCCGACCCCTCGCCCAGGCGCAGGCCGAGATCGAGCAGCGGATCGGCGCGCAGGTGCGCGAGCATGAGCGCGTGACCGCGTTCGCCCGAACGGTGCGCGAACACGCAGCGCTGCAGCACGTGGGGTTGCAACTTGCTGGCCACGAGCACCGCGCTGGAGGCGATGAAGCCGTCGACCACGATCACGCGCCGCTCGGCCGCGGCCTGCAACACCGCCCCCACCAGGGTGGCGATCTCGAACCCCCCGAACGCGGCCAGCGCGGCCAGCGGCTCGCGCGCATCGGCATGGCGCTGCAGCACCGCGCGCAGCACACCGATCTTGCGCACCACCGCGTCGGCGTCGAGCCCGGTGCCGGCGCCGGTGACGTCGGCCACCTCGAAGCCCCCCAGCCGCGCCAGCAGCAGCGAAGCGGCCGAGGTGTTGCCGATGCCCATCTCGCCAAGCAGCAAGGCGTTGCCCGGCAGCTCGCGCACCACGGCCATGCCGTTGGCCATGGCCTGATCGCGTTGCGCCGCGCTCATGGCCGGGCCATCGAAGGCGTCGGCGGTGCCCGGCGCCACCTTGCACAACCGCAGGCCCGGGCGCGGCGCGAAATCGTGACGCACGCCGCAATCCACCACCGTGAGCGCCAGCCCATGCTGGCGCGCCAGCACGCTCACCGCGGCACCGCCAGCCAGGAAGTTCTCCACCATCTGCCAGGTCACGTCGCTCGGGTAGGCCGAGACACCGCGTGCCGCCAGCCCGTGGTCGGCCGCGCAGACCAGCATCTGCGGGTGATGCAGCCGCGGCGAAGGTGTGCCCAGGATCAGACCGATGTGCTGCGCCAGCGCCTCGATGCGGCCGAGCGCGCCCAGCGGTTTGGTCTTGCCGTCCAGCAAGCCTTGCAGCGTGGCCGCCAGAACAGGATCGTGCAGGTCGTTGATGACAGGGATGTTCATGGGCGGATGAGCGCGTCCAGCACGCCAGGTTCGAAATGGGTTTGCACGGCATCGGCCAGACGCTCGAACACCGTGTCCAGCGTGGGAACCGCCGCACCGAAGAGCGCGTGCAAGGCACGCGGCTCCTCGAACAGGCCATGCAGGTACAGGCCGAGCACGTTGCCCGCCTCGTTCTGCCAGGCCAGACCTGATGGCATCGCCTCGCGCGCGACGGCACCGGCCGCCACCATGGCGGGATGCGGCGCGGTCTGGCCGTGGTGGATCTCGTACCCGCGCACCGGTACCTGCGACAAAGCGGCCCAGGCGCCCGTGAGTTCGCCGAAGCGCGCTTCGGTGCGCTGCACCGTCTTGTCGCGCTCGAACGTGGTCACCAGGGGCAGCAGGCCCAGGCCGGGCGCATTGCCGTCGATGCCCTCGGTATCGATCAGCGCCTCGCCGAGCGCCTGCAGACCACCGCACACGCCGAGCACGCGGCCGCCGCGCGCGGCGTGCTCGGCCACCCAGCGGTCCAGGCCCTGCTCGCGCAGCCAGGACAGGTCGGCCGCAGTGGCCTTGCTGCCAGGCAACACGATGACGTCGACGTTCGCCGCATCGGCCGGCGAGCGCACCCACTGCAGGCGCACACCCGGCACGTTCTTGAGCGGCTGGAATTCGTCGAGGTTGCTGATGCGCGGCCAAGCGACCACGGCCACGCTCGTGTGCACCGGGCCCGCGGCGTGGCTGCGGTCGTCGAAGACGCCATCTTCCTCCGGCAGGCCATGGCGCCATTGCATCGGCAGCACCCCCACCGTGGGCACGCCCGTGAGTTGCTGCAGTTGCGCCGGCCCGGGCGCGAGCAGGCCCGCGTCGCCACGGAACTTGTTGAGCACGAAGCCCTGGATGCGTGCGCGGTCGGCCTCGGGCAGCAGCGCCCAGGTGCCGTAGAGGTGGGCAAACGCCCCACCGCGGTCGATGTCGGTCACCAGCAGGCAGCGCGCGTTCGCCTCGCGCGCCACGCGCAGGTTCACGATGTCGTTGGCCATCAGGTTGATCTCGGCCGGCGAGCCTGCGCCTTCGATCACCACCACCTCGTTTTCATCGATGAGCCCGCGCAGCGCCTGGCGCACCACGGGCCAGGCGCGCTCACCGCGCACACGCCAGGGCAAGGCCGTGAGTTCCGGGTCCACCCGGCCCATCAGCACGTACTGGCTGTGCGTGTCGGCCTCGGGCTTGAGCAGCACGGGGTTCATGCGCACATCGGGCTCGGCACCGGCCGCGAGTGCCTGAAAGTACTGCGCGGAGCCGATCTCACCGCCTTGCACCACCCGCGCGTTATTGCTCATGTTCTGCGCCTTGAACGGCGCGACTTTCAAGCCCTGACGGGCGTAATGGCGGCACAACGCCGTGGCCAGCCAGCTCTTGCCGGCGCCACTGCTCGTGCCGAGCACCATCACGCATACCGCGGCCATGGTGATCAAGCCTGCCGTGCGCGAAGGCCCAGCTTGTTCAGCAGGGCCTGATCGGCCGCCACGTCGGGGTTGCCGGTGGTCAGCAGCTTGTCGCCGTAGAAGATGCTGTTGGCGCCGGCCTGAAAGCACAGGGCTTGCACCGCCTCGCCCATCTGCTGGCGTCCGGCCGACAGGCGTACCTTAGCCCGCGGCATGGTGATGCGCGCCACCGCGATGGTGCGCACGAATTCGAAGGGATCGAGGTCGGGCTCGTCGGCCAACGGCGTGCCGGCCACCTTGACGAGGTGGTTGATGGGCACCGATTCGGGGTAGTCGGGCTCGAGATTGGCGAGCTGGGCGATCAGGCCCGCACGCTGCTGGCGCGATTCGCCCATGCCGACGATGCCGCCGCAACAGACCTTGACGCCCGCGCCACGCACGCGTTGCAGCGTGTCCAGGCGGTCCTGGTAGTCGCGCGTGGAGATGATGTCGCCGTAGAAGCCGGGATCGCTGTCGAGGTTGTGGTTGTAGTAGTCCAGCCCCGCGTCGCGCAGCTGTTCGGCATGGCCTTCGGCCAGCATGCCCAGCGTGGCGCAGGCCTCAAGGCCCTCGGCCTTCACGGCGCGCACCAGCTCGGCCACGGCCTCGACGTCGCGGTCTTTGGGCGCACGCCAGGCCGCGCCCATGCAAAAGCGCGTGGCGCCCGCCGCCTTGGCGCGCTGCGCCGCTTCGCGCACCGCGTCGACGGCCATCAGCTTGCCGGCCTGCACACCGGTGTCGAAGTGCACCGACTGCGGGCAGTAGGCGCAGTCCTCGGGGCAGCCACCGGTCTTGACCGACAGCAGCGTGGCTAGCTCGATCTCGCGCGCATCGTGGTGCTCGCGGTGCACGCTTTGCGCGCGATGCAGCAGCTCGGCGAATGGCAACGCGAACAAGGCTTCGATGGCGTCGACGGACCAGCGCTGCGGCGTGTGCGGCGCGACGGCGCGCGGCACCAGGCGGACGGGTTGCTCAACAGCGGCGGTCTGGGGCGGGATGCTTGTCATGCGGGGTTCAGTACCGTGATCGGGAAGTGTGGAAGTCGTCGGCAGCGGCTGGGGTCTTGGCGTGCGCGGCGGCATTGTCGCCGCCCACGGTGCGCAGCCAGGCATCGCGCAGCACCGCTTGGTCCGCAGGCGAGCGCACGCTCAAGCGCACATGCCCTGGCAGACCGAAGGAGCTGCCGTCGCGCAGCTTCACGCCGTGTTCGGTGCGCAGCCGCTGCAGGTGGGCAACGCCCAAGTGCAGCGGCAGCCGCGCGACAAAGTAATTGGCCTCGCTGGGCAGCACGGTCCAGTCGAGCGATTCGCAGCAAGCGATCTGCCGCGCCTTCCACGCGCGCAGCGTGGACAGGCTGTGCCGCAGCCAGCGTTGCACGGTGGGTGTGGTCCAGGCGTGCAGCAAGGCCAGGCCGTGCGCGCCGATCGGCCACGAAGGCGCGAGCGCGTCCAGCTCGGTCACCGCGCGTGCGGCCCCCGCGGGGGCAATGGCATAGGCACCGCGCACACCCGTCAGGCCCAGGGCCTTGTTGGGCGTCCACACCTGCCACAGCCGCTCCAGCAGGGGCGCATCGAAGCTGCCCTGGCCGCTCAGCCGCAGGGGTTCGTAGGCGCGGTCAAGCACCACGTGCGCCGCGCCACTCGCCAGCACCGCGCGCGCCTTCTGCTCGGCCAGGCCCAACGGACTCGAGGGCTCGCACAACCAGGCCAGGTCGGCCTGCGACGGGTCGGCCACCAGCGCCAGGCGCCAGGTGGCGGCGCTGCGCGCGTAATCACCGTAGGCTGGCGCCGGCAGCCACACGCGCCGCCCGCCAGCGCGCGCCACCCAGGCGGTGAACCGCGCGATGAATTCGCTGGCGCTGGCGGCCGGCACGATGCGCGAGGCGTCCACCGCGTGGAAGGCCGCCAGGGCGTGGCGCAACGCGTCGCAGGTGGGGTCGGGGTAGTGGCGCGCGTCGGCTGCGGTCACCGCGGCCAGCGCAGCCGGGCACGGGCCGCAGGCGTTGGCGTTGGTGGAGAAGTCGTGCCCCGGAACGCCAAGCGCGTCCGGGCCACCGTGGTCGTGCGGCGCGGCGATCATGCGGACGGGCTCCCGTGCCACACCGCCCACAGACCCCACAGCACAGCGAAGCCGGCGAGCGTGAGCACACCGCGTGCCGCCACACGCAGCGCACGGGCGGTGTCGTCGGCCTCGGGCGCCCGGCCGCCGCCATTCAGGCTGTAGACGCCGGGTTTGCTCAGGCTCACGCCGAGCGCCAGCGCCATGGCCGCCATCGGCCAGCCGCTGTTGGGCGACGGCGTGCGCCGCGCCTGCGCCGCCAGCGACGGCCAGCGCCGCAGCGCACCCAGCACCACCGCGGTGAGCCGTGCCGGCACCCAGGACAGCACGTCGTCTGCGCGCGCGGCCCATTTGCCGGCCCAGGTCCAGTCGCGGCCGTGGCGCTCGCCACGGTAGCCCCACATGGCATCGGCGGTGTTGGCAAAACGGTAGAGCGCCGCGCCGGGCAGGCCGGCGATCGCGAACCAGAACAGCGGCGCCACCACCGAGTCGTTGAGGTTCTCGGCCAGCGACTCGATCGCGCTTTCGCGCACCTGCACGGCGTCGAGCGCAGCGACATCGCGGCTCACCAGCCACTGCAGACGCGCGCGGCCGGCCGCCAGCGATTGGCCCAGCGCGGCCTCCACCGCGGCCACCTCATCGCGCAGCATGCGCCAGGCGAGCAAGGGCTTGAGCAGCGCACCCAGGGCCAACGCTTGCAGCCACCACGCCCAGTCCGCGACCCACCACGACACCCACAACGCCGCGCCCGACACCAGAAACGCCCCCAGGCACCAGGCCAGCGCACCACCAGCAAACGCACGCGCAGGCCGTGCATGACCATGGCCAGCGCGCGGTGCGATACGTGCGCCCATGAAGCCCAGGTAGCGCCCCATGGCGACCACCGGGTGACAGCGCGCCGGCGGTTCGCCCAGCGCGGCGTCGATCGCCAATGCGATCAGCACGGCCAGTGCCGGCACGGCGGGTTCCATCAATCCTCGATGCCGCGTTGTGCGGGCACGCCGGCCTGGAAGTGATGCTTGACCAGCGCCATCTCCGTCACCGTGTCAGCCAGTTCGATGAGTTCCTGCGGCGCCCCGCGCCCGGTGAGCACCACGTGCACGTGGGGAGGCCGCTCGCGCAAGCAGGCCAGCACCGCTTCCAGCGGTACCCAGCCGTAGCGCAGCGGGTACATGATCTCGTCGAGCACCACCAGGAAGTGCTCACCGGCGCGCACGGTCGCTTCGGCCCGCGCCCAGCCTACTCGCGCCAGTTCGGCCGAATGATCGAGGTCGCGGCTCTTCCAGCTGAAGCCGTCGCCCAGTCCTTCGATGGGAATGCCGAGTTGCTCGAACACGCGGTGCTCACCAAAGCGTGCCGAGGGAACCTTCATGAACTGGTAGATCTTCACTGGCTTGCCGCGGCCATGCGCGCGCAGCGCCAGCCCGAACGCGGCCGTGCTCTTGCCCTTGCCGTGACCGGTGTGCACCAACACCAGCCCTCGGCGCTCGCCTTGCGGTTTGGGTGTGTCGCGCGACACCGGCGGGGTTTCGATCTGCATGCGGTTCTCCTGTTGTCAGCGCGGCAGGGCCACCCACTGTTCGCCCAACGCGTGGATCGCGACGCGGTGGTCGAACACGGCCTCGAGCGCGCGGTGCGTGTCGGCGGCATCGCACGCGCCCTGGTGGCGCAGCCGCCCACGCTCGACGATGACCATCTGATCGGCGTGCAAGGCCACACCGATCTCGTGCAACACGCTCACCACCGTCTTGCCTTGGGCAACGAGATTGCGCACCAGGTGCATCCAGTCGGCCTGGTGCGGCGGATCGAGGTTGGCCAGCGGTTCGTCCATCAGCAGCACGTCGGCCTCCACCGCCAGCAAGCGGGCCAGCAGCACGCGTTGGCGTTCCCCGCCCGACAGCGCGCCAAGCGCGCGCTCGCGCCAGTCCCAAGCCTGGGTGGCCCGCAACGCGTGCTCCACCGCAGCGATGTCGGCCGCAGACGGCGACGCCAGCCAGGCCTGGTGCGGCAGCCGCCCGAGCATGGCCACCTCCCACACGCTGAGGTCCTCCGCGCCGTGCTCACCCTGCCCCAGCCAGGCCAGGGTGCGCGCGCGCTCACGACCGCGCCATTGCGCCAGCGGGCGGCCCAGCAATTGCACCTCGCCGCTGTACGGCAGCAGCCCGGCCAGCGCCTTGAGCAGGGTGGACTTGCCGGCACCATTCGGGCCGACCACGCTGGTCCAGCACGCGGCGGGCAGTTGCAGGTCGATGCCGTGCAGCACGGCGGTCCCGCCGAGCGAGACGCCGATGGCGCGGGTCTGCAGCGCGGGGCTCATCGGCCTGCCCCGGGTGCACGGCGCCGGTGCATGAGCCACAACAGGTAGCTGCCCCCCAGCACCGCGGTGAGCACGCCCACCGGCAGTTCCTGCGGCGCGATCACCCAGCGCGCCAGCACATCGGCGGCCATCAACAGCAGCCCGCCCATGAACGCGCTGAGCACCACCAGCCGGCCATGCGTGGTCTTGACGATGGAGCGCACCAGGTGCGGTGCCGCGAGGCCGACAAACGCAATCAGCCCGGTCTGGGCTACCGCGGCGCCGGTGGCCAGCGCGAGCACGGCCACCAGCACCGCGCGCACGGCTGCCAGCGGCAGTCCCAGGCTGAGCGCGGTGGCCTCGCCCAGCGCCAGGCCGTCGAGCACGCGGCCCAAGGCGCCCGCCAGCGCCAGCGCCACCAGCAGCATCAGCGCCATCACGCCACAGGCGGGCCAGCCCACGAAACCGGTGCTGCCGAGCATGAACCCCTGCATCGCCTGCAGGGTGTCGGGCTCGGCAAGTGTGACCAGATCGCGCGTGGCGCTGAGCACCACACCGACAATGACACCGGCCAACAGCAGCCGCAGCGTCTGCTGCACACCGCGCGCCAGCGCGAGCGTGAGCACCACGCCCAGCACCGCGCCCAGGAAGGCCGCGCCCGTGAGACCCAGGCGCACCAACCATTGCGTGGCCAGCGTGCTGGTGCCGAACAACGCCAGCGCCACAGCCACACCCAGCGCGGCGCCCGAGGCGCTGCCCAGCAGGTACGGGTCGGCCAGCGGGTTGCGGAAGAGGCCTTGCGCCACCGCACCAGCCAGGCCCAACAGCCCGCCGGCCAGCCATGCCCCCAACGTGCGCGGCACGCGGATCTCCCACAGGATCTGCCAGGACACGGGGTCGCGGCGCGCGTTGAGCACGCTGTCGAAGCCGGTGCTGCCCACACCAGCGCCGATCAGCAACACCAGCCCGGCAGCCAGCAGCAAAGCGGTGCCGAGCCAGAGGCTGCGCGCGCGCCCGTTCACACCTTGCCGCCTTTCTCGATCAGGCAGCGCGCCATGATTCGCGCGGCTTCGGCCATGCGCGGGCCGGGGCGCACCAGCACATCGGATTCATCTGCCGTGAACACGCACACACGCTGCTCGCGCAAGGCGCGCATGCCAGCCCAACCGGGTCGCTGCGCCATCCCCGCCACGTTGCGCGCACCGATCAGGATCAGGTCGGGGTCGGCGCGCACCACGAACTCCGGGTTGATGCGCGGAAACGGACCGAGCTCGCCCGGCACGATGTTGTGCACGCCCAGTCGCGCCATCAACTCGCCGATGAACGACGACGGGCCGGCCGCGTATCCCCCGGTGCTGACCTCGTAGTACACCCGCAGCGCTGACTCGCGCCGGGGCAGCGTTTGCGCGGCGGCCGAGACGCCGGCGTCGATGGCACGCCAGATGCGGTCGGCGTCGGGCACACCGAGCACGGTGCCCAGGGTAGCCATCACGCGCCGCGCTCCGGCGCTGTTGCGGGGCTCCAGCGCCAGCACCTTCAGCCCGAAGGCCTCAAGCCGCTCCACGCCACGCGACGAGGTGGCCGCGAGCACGAGATCGGGCCGCAAGGCCACGATGGCTTCGATGCCGGGATCGACACCACCGCCCACTTTGGGCAGCGCGCGCACCGAAGCCGGGTGGTTGGAGTAGCGGTCCACCCCCACCAGCCGGTGGCATTGGCCGAGCTCGCACACCGTCTCGGTGAGCGAGGGCAGCAGCGAGACGATGCGCTGAGGCGGGCGCGGCAAGGTCACGGCCACGCCACGGTCGTCGGTGACGCGGATCTCGTCTGCCCAGGCGGTGATGGATGCGCCGAGCGCGATGACCAGCAGACAAAGGCAGCGACGCAAGCAACTCATGCAGGGCCTTTCAGGGTCAGCGGCAGGCCCGCCGCCATCAGGCACACACGCTCGCATACCCCGGCCACCGCCTGGTTGAGCCGGCCGAGCGCGTCCACGAAAGCGCGGGTGTCGCGGCCCAGGGGGATCACGCCCAGGCCGATTTCGTTGCCCACCAGCACCAGCGGGCCCGGTGCGGATTCGATGGCGCGCAACAGGTCCTGCGTGGGCGCTGACGGCTCGGTGGCTGCGCCCTCCATGGGCATCAGCAGGTTGGTGAGCCACAGCGTGAGGCAGTCCACCACCAGCAGCGTGTGCACCGTGCTGTGCGCGCGCAGCGCGTCGGCGAGCACCAGCGGCTCTTCCAGCGTGGCCAGGCCTGGCACGCGCTCGGCGCGCTCGCGCCGGTGGCGCGCAATGCGCTCGCGCATCTCGTCGTCGCCCGCGTGGGCGGTGGCGATCAACAGCGCGCGGTGCGCGCCCGACGCCTGCAGCCATTGCTGCGCCAGCCCCTCGGCACGGCGCGACTTGCCGCTCTTTTGCCCGCCCAGGATGAGTTCGCTGCGCACGATCCGCTGGGCAACGGCTTCAAGCATGTCGCGCCCCCCAGGCCATGACGATGCGGTGCAACTGCTCCACGCCATCGGTGAGCGCAGCCGGGCCGGGTTGCAGGATGTCGGCCGACTTGATCTCGTGCAGCTCGCCTTCGCGCACCGCGGGCACGCCCTGCCAGCCTTCGCGCCCAGCCACGCGCTCGGGCCGGAACTTCTTGCCGCACCAGGAGCCGATCACGATGTCGGGCGCGCGCTCGACGATGCGCAGCGGCTCGCCGATGATGCGGTCCTTGCCCAGCGGCATGGCGGCCAGTTCGGGGAAGCAGTCGTCCCCGCCCGCGATGCCGACCAGCTCCGACACCCAGCGGATGCCGCTGATGCAGGGCTCGTCCCATTCCTCGAAGTACACGCGCGGGCGCCGCGGCAGCGCGCGGCCCGCGTCGGCGATCTCGCGCAGCCGCGCCTGCGTGCGCGCGATCCAGGCCTGAGCGGGCTCGGCCTGGCCCACCATCGCCGCCACCTGGTGCAGCATGTCCAGGATCTGCGCCACGCTGCGCTGGTTGAAGACGGTGACCTGCACGCCCGCGCGGATCAGCGCCGACGCGATGTCGGCCTGCAGGTCGGAGAAGCCGAACACGCAGTCCGGCTCCAGCGCGAGGATCTTGTCGATCTTCGCGCTCAGGAAAGCGCTGACCCGGGGTTTCTCCTCGCGCGCCCGGCGCGGGCGCACCGTGTAGCCCGAGATGCCGACGATGCGCGCCTCCTGCCCCAGCAGGTAGAGCCACTCGGTGGTCTCCTCGGTGAGGCAGACGATGCGCTGCGGGCCGGTGGGGGCGCGGGAGAAGTCGTGGGCCATCGGGCGAATTTACTTCGGCGCCCAGCGCAGGGTCACGAACACGCCGCGGCCCGGCTGGTTGTAGCCGCGCACGGTCTCATAGTCTTCGTCGGTGAGGTTGCGCAGCTGGGTCTGCACCGTCCAGTTCTTCGACAGCGCGTAGTCGGCGTGCAGGTCCAGCGTGGTGTAGTCCTTCAGGCGGAAGCTGTTGGCCGCGTCGTCGAAGCGTTCGCCCACGTACAGCAGCGTGCCGCCGAATTTCCAGGCGCCGACGGCGTAGTCGGCGCCCAGCGACGCCTGGGTCTTGCTGCGGCGCGGCAGCAGGCGGTTGTTGAGCTCGTTGCGCGGGTCGATGCTTTCGAGGTAGGCGCGCAGCGTCCAGGCGCCGACGCTGCCGTCGTAGCCCAGGGTCCAGCCCTCGATGCGCGCGCGCGGCACGTTGGCCGGCAGCGGGCCCGAAGGAATGAAGCCGCGGATCTTGTTGTCGAAATAGACCAGCTTGACGGTGTGGCCCGCCTGCGACCAGCTCAGGCCGAGGTCGGTGTTGCGGCCCTCTTCGGGCTGCAGCGTGGGCGTGCCGAATCCGGGGAAGTAAAGCTGGTTGAACGAAGGCGCCACGAAGCTCGTGCCGTGCGAGACGTGCGCGCGCAGCGAGGGCGTGAGGCGGTAGCCATAGCCCGCGAAGCCGGTGGTGCTGTCGCCGAACTGCGAATTGCGGTCGTTGCGCAGGTTGAGCTGCCAGCTGTGCGCGCCCGCTTCGCCGTTGAGGCCGAGGAAGGCGGAGTTGATGCTGCGTTCGGTGACGTCGTACAGCGTGGCGCTGTCCACCTTCTGCTCCAGGCGCTCCACGCCGGCCAGCACCACGCCGATCGGGGTGTCGATGTCGTTCTGCCAGAGGAACTGGTTCTGCGTGGTGCCGAAGTGGCTGGGCAGGAAGGACGCGACGATGGACTTCGCGAAGTCCTCGCTCTGCGAGACCTGGAACTGCGTCTTCCAGCCCGGCAGCAGCTTGCCGCTGAGGCCCGTGCGCAGCACCTGCGAACGGAAGTCGTCGTGCGTGTCGCGGCCGGGGCCGTCGTCGTAGTGGTTGGTGCCTTCGGAATAGAGCACGCCGGCGTCGAGCTTCCAGTCGCGCGTGAACTCCAGGCCCACGGAAGCGTTGAGCGAGCGCTGGCGCAAGGGGTCGCGGTCGGGGTTGTGGTTGCCGAATGGGACCGTGGGCTTGGTGGACGAGAAGCCGCGGTCGTTCAGGGTCGAGGCGTCGATGGCGTACGTGACGCCGCCCGCGCCGCCGCTGAGGCCCACGCCCGCCTGCGAGAAGCTCTCGCTGCCCAGCGTGACGAAGGCATTCGGGTGGAAGCCCTCGCGGCCCTTGCGCGTGAAGATCTGCACCACGCCACCGACGCCGTCGCTGCCGTAGAGCGAAGAGCCCGGGCCCTTGAGCACCTCGATGCGCTCGATCGCGTCCAGCGGCAGGCCGGTCCACACCGGCGTGCCTGCCGTGGCCGAGCCGTAGCGCACGCCATCGATCAGCAGGATGGTGTGGCGCGCCTCGGCGCCGCGGATGAAGATGTTGCCGCTCTTGCCGCGGCCGCCGTTGGTGGCCATCTGCACGCCAGCGGCGCGCACCAGCACCTCGGTCAGGGTCTGGCCGGCCATCTTCTCGATGTCGGCGCGCTCGATGACGGTGACGTCGCTGACCAGGCTGTCCACGCGCGTGGGCGTGCGGTTGGCGGTGACGACGGTGTCGTTCAGGGTGGGGTTGGTGCCCTGCGCGACGGCCGGCAAAGCGGCGGACAGGGACAGCGTCGCAGCGGCCAGGCGCCAGGACGGAACACGGGTTTTCATGGTGATGGAGACGAACAAGCTGCCCTCACCGCCTTCCCCGACGGTGCCTGGGCGTCACGGCGGCGCGCCTTGCGACGCACCGCCACCGTGCTGGCCGGTATCCGGGCTGGCAGACCAACCCCCCTCGCCTTCCCAGCCGGCGCGCGAGGCGCCGGCCAGTGGCGGTGTGAGGGGGGCAGAGCATCCGGCGGCTTGGGGCCGCCGGCCATCTCGTCTGCTTACCGTTGCGGGGGCAGCGCAGGTTAGGTTCGCCGCCTGCTGGCAGCGCGCCCTTCTGCTTCCCGTTTAACCGCGGCGCGTGAACCACGCCGCGAGCACCAACGCCCGTGATTCTAAGCAAAGCCTTTCGTGACGCCTACAATGCCCAACGCCCTTCGCCACGCAAAGACCATGGCCGCGCCCTCGCCCATCGACCAGATCACCGACAAGGTGGAGCGGCTGCTGCTGCGCCACGAGGAGCTGCAGCGCACCAACGCCCTGCTCGTCGAGCAGGTGCAGGCGCTGCAGGCCGAACGCGATTCGCTGAAGTCGCGCCTCATGGCCGCACGCGCGCGCATCGACGCGCTGCTGGAACGGCTGCCCGGCGCCAGCGCCGAAGAACGCAAGGAGCGCACATGAACCGGCCCGGCTACAAGCAGATCGAAGTGCAGATCATGGGACAGAGCTACCTGCTCTCATGCCCCGACGGCGGCGAAGCCGCGCTGCTCGACGCCGTGGAGCGCGTGGACACCGCCATGTGCCGCATCCGCGACGCGGGCAAGGTCAAGGCGCGCGACCGCATCGCCGTGCTGGCCTCGCTGAACCTGGCCTTCGAGCTGTCGCAACTGGAGCGCAAGGAAGCCGAGCGCGAGGCCGAGGCAC
>VFQP010002515.1_pt1 | contig 20268 bp, 20 predicted proteins | sample 3512351 | NCBI WGS metagenome assembly VFQP01 (sample SAMN10412372, study PRJNA504923) | tailings metagenome | isolation source: Relicate 1 Philex TSF1 revegetated site | place: Philippines: Tuba, Benguet | collected 2017-08-29
AGAACTCGCGGCTGTTCAACAAGAACGCCTTCAACCAGGCCCACGCGTTCTACGAACGCTACGGCGGCATCACCATCATCCTCGCGCGCTTCATGCCCTTCATCCGCACCTTCGCGCCCTTCGTGGCGGGCGTGGCCGAGATGACGCGCGCCAAGTTCACCGCCTACAACGTGATCGGCGCGCTGATCTGGGTGATCGGCCTGGTGGGCGCGGGCTACCTGTTCGGCAACCTGCCCTGGGTGCAGGCCAACCTGAGCAAGATCATCTGGGCGCTGATCATCGTCCCCGGCCTCATCGCCCTCTTCGGGGCCTGGAAGGCCCGCCGCCAACAGCAACAGGAGACCGCATGAACGCGCCCGAAGCGCCGCTGCACTGGCACGGCGGCGGCACCAGCCGCGTGCCCTTCGGGGCCTACACCGACCCGGCGCTCTACCAGCGCGAACTCGACCGCCTGTTCCACGGCCCGCACTGGTGCTACGTGGGCCTGGCGGTCGAGATCCCCAACACCGGCGACTACAAGCTCAGCTGGGTGGGCGAGCGCCAGGTGATCATGGTGCGCGACCGCGTGGCCCCCAAGGACCGCGGCAGCGACCCCGGCATCCGCGTGGTGGAAAACCGCTGCGCCCACCGCGGTGTGCGCTTCTGCCAGCCGCCCATGGACGGCCAGGTGGGCAACGCGCGCAGCTTCGTCTGCCCCTACCACCAGTGGACCTACAAGCTCAACGGCGACCTGGCCGGCCTGCCGTTCAAGGACGGCGTGAAGGACGGTGAGTGCGTCAACGGCGGCATGCCCGCGGACTTCGACCTGAGCAAGAACGGCCTCACCAAACTGCGCGTGGCCGTGCTGCACGGCCTGGTGTTCGCCACCTTCAGCGACGAGGCCGAGCCGCTCGAGGCCTACCTGGGCGATGCCCTCAAGCCCTGGCTCGACCGCATCTTCGCGGGCCGCGAACTCAAGCTGCTGGGCTACAACCGACAGCGCATTCCGGGCAACTGGAAGCTGATGCAGGAGAACATCAAGGACCCGTACCACCCGGGCCTGCTGCACACCTGGTTCGTCACCTTCGGCCTGTGGCGCGCCGACCAGAAAAGCCGCATGGTGATGGACGCGCACGGCCGCCACGCGGTGATGATCAGCCGCCGCAACGACGGCGGCGAGAACAAGACCGTGACCCAGGGCGTGACCAGCTTCAAGGCCGACATGAAGCTCAACGACCCGCGCCTGCTCGACGTGGTGCCCGAGCCGTGGTGGACCATCGCCGACCCGCAGCAGCCGGGCCAGACCATCACCCCCACGGTGACCATGATCACGCTGTTCCCGAGCGTCATCATCCAGCAGCAGGTCAACTCGCTGTCCACGCGCCACATCGTGCCGCGAGGCCCGGGCGAGTTCGATTTCGTGTGGACGCACTTCGGCTTTGCCGACGACACCGAGGAGATGACCACGCGCCGCCTGCGCCAGGCCAACCTGTTCGGCCCCGCGGGCTTCGTGAGCGCCGACGACGGCGAGGTCATCGAGTTCAGCCAGGACGGTTTCCGGCAATGGGGCGCCGACGGCAGCACCCTGTGCGAGCTCGGCGGCAAGGCCGACGGCGTGGGCCAGCCGCCCACCGAGCACATGGTCACCGAGACGCTGATCCGCTCGATGTACGCCTACTGGCGCAAGGCGATGGGGCTGTGATGGACAACCACAACAACGAACTGCGTTCGCTGCAACGCCATCACGCGATCGACCGCTTCAACGCCGCCTACGCCGACGTGCTCGACCAGCGCCGCTTCGCCGAATGGCCCGAGCTGTTCGTGGCCGACGCTTGCTACCGCGTGCAGGCGCGCGAGAACGCCGAGCGCGGCCTGCCGCTGTGCCTGCTCAACTTCGAGAGCCAGGCCATGATGCGCGACCGCATCGTGGGCGCCACGCAGACCATCTACCACGCGCCGTACTACACGCGCCACGTGATCGGCCCTGCGCGCATCACGCACGACGGCGCCGGCACGGCCGACGACCCGGTGCGCGCCGAAGCGAACTACGCGGTGTTCCGCACCAAGCCGGGCAACCCCAGCGAGGTCTACCAGGTGGGCCGTTACGTGGACGCCTTTGTGGTCACCGAGGCGGGCTGGAAGCTGCTCGATCGCCAATGTGTGTATGACAGCGAGATGGTGCTGAACTCGCTGATCTATCCGGTGTGAGCGCGGCGGGCTTCTTCAGCACACCACCAGCCGCTTGCGCCGACCCGACGCGCCGGTCTTGATGCTCACCGCGGCCTTGGCGCAGCCGAAGTGCTGCGCCACCAGCGCGATCAGCTCCTGATTGGCCTTGCCATCCACCGGCGCGGCCTTGAGCCGCGCGGTCCAGGTGCCGTCGCCGTTGTCGCTGATTTCGCTGCTGCGGGCGTTGGGCTTGACCAGCACCTCGATGACGCGGCCGGGCGCAGCCATCAGGCGGCCAGCCGCTGTTGCAGCGCCTCCTGCGCCACGGTGTTGATGCTCTTGCCCTCGGCCTGGGCCACGATGGCCAGCCGCTCATGGAGTTCAGCCGGAATGCGCAGGTTGAACTTGCCCGAATAGCTTCGGCGCGGCTCGATGCCCTTCTCTTTGCAAACCTCAAGAAATGCCGACAGCGATTTGCGGAATTCGGCGCGCAGTTCGCGCGGGTTGCGTCCGTAGAAGTCGGCGCCGCCGTTGAGCCCGAGGATCTCGCCGCGGAACAGATCCGTATCGGCGTCGTACTCGATGCGGGCTTGGTAGCCGTCGACGGTCATCAGGTTCATGGCTTCACTCCGTGTTGCTCCAGCCAGCGCCGCACGCTGGCAACGGCTCCCTTGTCTGTGTGCGGTGAAGGGTGTGGCCGGTGGAACACACGCACCTCGCCGAACAGCACCACGGCCACCCGACTGCCTTCGCGTTCGGAGATGTCGGCTCCCAGCGCGCCCAACAACGCCTCGATGTCCTTCCAGGCCAGGTTGGCACTGATCGGGTGGTCGAAGATCAGCTTCAACGTGCGTTCGTGGCTTCGCTTCACGTTCGGAGAAAATGGTACCAAAAGTTGGTACTCTAGAAGGCGGTAGTGCTTCGTACCCCCCGTGGGTAGTGCGGGTTCGACCCCGCCATCGAGGGCGCGGCACCCTCAGATCTGCCGCGTGCGCGCCAGCGGCGGGTTCGCTTCGAAGTACTTCACGATGCCGCGCACCAGCGCGTCGGCGAGTTCGTTCTGATACTTCGGGTCGTTGAGGCGGCGCTCTTCGTCGGGGTTGCTGATGAAGGCGGTTTCGACCAGCACGCTGGGGATGTCGGGCGCGCGCAGCACCGCGAAGTTGGCCTGTTCCACGCGCGGCTTGTGCAGCTTGCCCACGCGCTCGACCTCGCCCAGCAGCTTGCTGCCGATCTTCAGGCTGTCGTTGATCTGCGCGGTGGTGCTCATGTCGAGCATGGCGCGCTGCACGGTGGCGTCTTTCACCTTCACGTTGGCGCCGCCCACGAGGTCGGACGCGTTTTCCTTGTCGGCCATCCAGCGCGCCGCGGCCGAGCTCGCGCCGCGCGTGCTCAGCGCGTACACGCTCGCGCCCGCGGGCTTGGGGCTCATGAAGGCGTCGGCGTGGATGCTGATGAACAGGTCGGCGCGCACGCGCTGGGCCTTGCTCACGCGCGTTTGCAGCGGCACGAAGAAATCGGCGTCGCGCGTCATGAAGGCGCGCATGGGGTTGCCGTTGACGGTGGTGGCGTTGATGCGGTCGCGCAGCTTGCGCGCGATCTGCAGCACCACCACCTTTTCCTGCGTGCCGCGCGGGCCGATGGCGCCGGGGTCCTCGCCGCCGTGGCCCGGGTCGAGCGCGACCACGATCAGGCGCTCGGTCTTGCGCGCCGGGGCCGTGCCCGTGCCGGGCCGGCGCTTGGACGCGATGCCCGCGGGCGGCGTGGGCTCGATCACCGGGCTGTCGTCGTGCGGGCCGGGCGGCTTGAGATCGGCGCCGGGGCGGTTGGCGCGCGCGATCAGCTCGCCCAGCGGGTCGGCCGCGGGGCCGCCCAGGGGCGTGGCCGGCGCCGGCGTGGACTGCGCGAGCGGGCCGGTTTCGCGCGCCATGGCGTCGGCCGCGCGCTGGCTCGCGGCGTCGCGCTCCTTCAGGCGCTGCGCGATGAGCTGCTCGAGCGGGTCGGGCGCCTGCGTGGGGTAGAGGTCGAACACCAGCCGGTGCCGGTAGGCCGCGACCGGTTCGAGGTTGAAGATCTGCGGCTTGATGGTGTGCTTGAGGTCGATCACCAGCCGCACCACGTTGGGCGCGTTCTGCCCCACGCGCAGGCCCGCGATGTTGGGGTCGTCGGCGCGCAGCTGCGCCACGAGTTCGCGCAGGCCGGGCAGCAGGTCGACGCCTTCGATGTCCACCGCCAGCCGTGGCGGCTCGTCGACCAGGAAGGAGCGCGCCTTGAGCGGCACGTCGCTCTCGATGGTCACGCGCGTGTAGTCCTCGGCGGGCCACAGGCGCACCGCGAGCACGCTGGCGCCGCGCGCCAGGTGGGCCGCGCCCAGCAGCAGCACCAGCGAGCCCGCGCGCAGCAGCGAGCGGCGGGGCAGGGTGAAGCCGCGGCCTTCGGTCATGCCAGGCTGGCCAGCAGGGTCTGGCCGAGGGGGGTGCGGGCCTGGGCGCGCACCGTGCGGGCGTCGTCGTGCTCGGGGTCTGTGGGCATCGGGTCGGGGTCGATGTGCAGGTCGAGGTCGATGGGGGGCAGGAAGCCCTCGGCGCGCTCGGGCCATTCGACCAGCTTGAGGCCGGGGCTGGCGAACAGTTCCCGAAAGCCCGCTTCCTCCCATTCGCGCGGGTCGCTGAAGCGGTAGAAGTCGAAGTGCCAGATGGACAGCGGCTCGCCCGGCGGCATCAGCGGGCAGTCGATGGCGCTGTGCGGCTCGACCACCGCGTAGGTGGGGCTCTTGATGCGCCCGCGCACGCCGAGCGCGCGCAGCAGGTGGCGCACGAAGGTGGTCTTGCCCGCACCGAGGTCGCCGTGCAGCGCGAGCGTGGCGCGCGCGAGCGCCGGGCACAGGGCGAGGCGCTGGGCGAAGGCCTGGGTGTCGGCCTCGTGCGCCCAGCGGCCCTGCCAGGTGTCGGGCCGGGCGGGGGCCGCCGTTGTTACGATCGGCGCCCCATGAAGGCTGTTGTGGATGCTGCTCAACTCGTCTCGCAGTTGCGTGCTTGGGGACGACAGCTCGGATTCTCCCAAATCGGGGTGGCCGGGGTGGATTTGAGCGCCGCGGAGCCGGGCTTGATGGCCTGGTTGTCGGCTGGATGCCACGGTGAGATGGCCTACATGGCCGCGCACGGCCTCAAACGCGCGCGCCCGGCCGAGCTGGTGCCGGGCACGCTGAGCGTGATCACCGCGCGCATGGACTACCTGCCGCGCGACACGCCCGAGGGCTGGGTGGACGCCGAATGGCAGCGCCAGCAGCGCCCGCACGAGGCCGTGGTGTCGGTGTACGCGCGGGGCCGCGACTACCACAAGGTGCTGCGCGCGCGGCTGCAGCAACTGGCCGATCGCATCGCTGCCGCCGTGGGCCCGTTCGGCCACCGCGTGTTCACCGATTCGGCGCCGGTGCTCGAGGTGGAACTGGCCGCGCGCAGCGGCATCGGCTGGCGCGGCAAGCACACGCTCGCGCTGCACCGCGAGGCGGGCTCGATGTTCTTCCTGGGCGAGATCTACGTGGACCTGGCCCTGCCACCGAGCGAGCCTGTGAGCGAACACTGCGGCAGCTGCAGCGCCTGCCAGGACCTGTGCCCCACGCAGGCCATCACCGCGCCGTACCGCGTGGACGCGCGGCGCTGCATCAGCTACCTCACCATCGAGCACGCCGGCCCCATCCCCGAAGACCTGCGCGCGCCCCTGGGCAACCGCGTGTACGGCTGCGACGACTGCCAGCTCGCCTGCCCCTGGAACAAGTTCGCGCAGCGGGCCACGCTGCCCGATTTCGACGCCCGCGAGGGCTTCGCGGGCGCTTCGCTCATCGAGCTGTTCGGCTGGAGCGAAGCCGAGTTCCTGCGCCGCACCGAAGGCAGCGCCATTCGCCGCATCGGCCACGAGCGCTGGCTGCGCAACCTGGCCGTGGGCCTGGGCAACGCCTGGCGCACCACCGGCGACCCGGCGCTGGCCCAGGCGCTGCGGGCGCGCGCCGAGCACCCGAGCGCGCTGGTGCGCGAGCACGTGGCCTGGGCGCTGGCGCAGCGCTGAGCGCAGTCTTCAGTTCTCGGGCAGGCCCAACTGACGCATCGCATTAGCAATGCGTTGTCGCAGAGGGCTATCGGCGCTGCCCATCGATAAGTACGAAGACACAGTCAACTCCGGTGCTTCCGCGCGGAGTTCCCTCAACGTTGCACGCCCTTCGGCGAGCCGCCCTTGTTCAGCCTGCGCGGTCAGCAGCAGGCGCAAGGCGGGTATGTGATGCTTCTGGGCTTTCAACGCTCTGTGGCCACTAGCGATGGCGTCTTCCAGTCGATGGTTCGCCAGCAACGCGTTGCACTTGAGCACATCGAAAAAGTACTGCAAGGAATCGACTGGAGAGAGAGCGCACGCAAAGTTGACTTCTGTCACGGCCCAACTGCTCGAACCCCACATGGCCGAATGCAGGCTTTTGAATAGCCAAGCCATTGGTTCGTTTGGATTCGCCTCGATCGCCAAAATCAAATTGCGTCGTGCTCTATCGGGCTCACTCAGCAGTTGGCATTGGATATAGCCTTGAACCGCAAGCGCCATGGCATTTTCGGGCTCTATCTCCAACGCACGCTGCGTCTGCTCATACGCGCGCTTGATATCGCGCGCCACCTGACCGCTTGTACCTTTGACCACGTTCAACGCGTGCCACATGCCCAGCCATGCTTGTGGCAGCGCGACCTCTGGATGCCTTTCGACCAATACACCCAACGCCTCCCGCCCCCGTTCAAAAACTTTGCTCGAGTGGCTATGGACCATCGAGACGCCCGCCAGCATCAGAAAGCCGCTGTCCAGACTCGGCAAAGGGCGTGTCATTGCCCGGTGTAGCTGGGTCATGCCAAGCGTCTGGACCACTGTTCGTGCCAATTCGTGCAGCAACTCGCTCTCTGTCTGTAGCAAGTCCGCCAGAGCATGTTGGATCTGTCCTGACCAGAGCGGTTCGGATTGGCACACCTCGGTCAGTTGGGCTGTCACTACCAGCTTTCGATCGCGAATTCGGTAACTGCCCGTCAGAACAAATGTGGCACCTAGGTGATGCTCGATCTCGTTCGGTTCATCGCTGTAGCGCAAGGCCGATGTGGACTGTCTCGAGATCACCCGAAGTCCCATGCCGTGGGAAAGTCGGGCAATCACGCCTTCGGCGATCAGGTCGCCCAGCATGCCGTGTGTTGTGTCCGAAGCGAGCGGTTTGAACGGGATGACCGCCAAGCAGGGACGCAGATCGCTGCTGCCCGATATTGCGTCGTTTAAACATCCGACCGGAATTGGTTGAGCCTGAAACAAGCGCACAGGTTGAGCGAAGGATTCGACCCAGTAGCCCATATCTTCAAAATCCGCATCCAATCCATGAGTGAGGCGGTCTCGTAGTTCGGCGGTAATCAGTAAGGCCCCGGGTTCTGCCGAAGCGGCCAACTCCGTTGCTAGCTTCAGGTCGCGGTGACTTGCTTCGCGGTTGCTGGAGGAACCGCTCGGTAGGTGCGCTGCAGTGCGCAACTGTGAGGGGCTGGAGGCTTCCGATCGACCTTTCAATGTGGTCGCCAGACGGTTCAGCGCGAAGGCGGCCTTTACGCACCGGTGAGCGTCTGCGAACTCGATCACCAGACCGTGGCCCACGTGCTTGACCACGCGACCGTGGTGTTGGGCAAGCAAGTGCCGATAAGCCTCGCCTGCAAGTCGTCGCCACCGATCTACAGGCGAATCATGTTCACTCCGGAGGCTTTGTATATGCTCGGGAAACTCCACTGCCATCAGCGGACGTTGCATCGGCCAGGAATCCGAAGCGCCGGCGTTGTCGGTACTCATGGATGCTCCTCAAGGGGTTGCTAGAACTAACTGCAGGCCGTTTGAACGTTGTGTCCAGCAGGTTTACTGATTCAAAATCGGCGTTGGCTTTGAGAGGTCTGGTGGTGCCAGCGCATTCACCACAAAAATGCCGGATCCGACCAGTAGCACCGCTATCGCTTCGACAGCGTGGACACGATCGCCCGCAATGGATCGGCCCAAAAGCAGCGACAACACAGGGATCGCGGAAAGGAACACAGAGAATCGTTGGCTGCCCAACTGACGCGTGGCATAGGTGGCGAACAAGACAGTGCCCGCTCCCATGCCAAACCCCTGGAACGCCGCTTGAATGAGAATCTCGGATGGTGCAGCAGTCCACAAGGGCAGGGGCGCGGGCCATACCCAAGGCAGCAAAAGCGCGATCCCTCCCGAATAAACCGCGACCAGGGCCGCGGCCTGTAGAGGGTCCAGGGCGTGCTGCTGCACATAAACCAAATATGCCGCCGCGAGACCGGACGATAAGAGGAACAAGAGGTCGCCTAGCAGCACCCTGTCATCAAAGAAGGACCGGGACGCGAACCCAACCAGCAACAGTGCGCCCATGGCGATAAGCGAAAAGCCTGCAAGTTGTCGGCTGGGTGGACGTGAGCCGAGCCCGATCCATCGCCACAACATGACCCAGATCGGCAGGAAGCCTGGTCCCAAAGCCGATGCGTGGCTCGATGGCGAGAACTGAAGGCCTGCAATGGCTGCGAGGTGCATCCCCCATCCGTGCAGAAATGCCAAGACCATTCCGATGACGAGCAATTGCCTGGTAAGCCGTGACCACTGCACCAGCAGGAGTGGTAGGAACACCAGTCCGCCTACGACGCATCGTAGAAAGACCAAGTCCAGCGCGCCCAGGTCGCGGGCGAGGGAAACCCGCGATATTGCGGGTGCGCTGGAGGCCAGAAGCACAACAGCAATCGTTGCACCGTAAGCACTCAAGCGACCGTTGGATGGCGCAAATTGCATGGCTCTCTCCCTGGTGGTCTGATCGAACCGGCTCGCTTGCCGGGCCAGTTTATTCATGCCCTTGAACTCACCAGGAGAAATCGATGAAAGTCATAAATTCAGCATCTCTTCCGCTTGACCTTGATGCCACACCGACTCAGAACCAAAGCGGCCAGCCTCACTCTCGATCACTTGTGAAGCGCGTTGTGATGGGCGGAGGAACCATCACTGCGCGTGCCGTCGCAGTCCATGTACACAAGACCACAGAAATGGTGACTCAACGCTCGACCGGATCCAACCAGACGCAGTAACTTGACCATGCAGCCGGATATGCCATCGAACACCACCATCAGGTTTCATCGTGTCTATCCGGCTGCCCTCTCGCCCATGCGAGCGGATACGTCCGCCTTGGGTCTGTTGCCTGTGATGGCCTATCGTCATTGCGAACCCATGCGGATGGCGTCGGCGTTCGGGTGGTACGCATTCGCAGCAGAGTCGGTTGAACTCCGCTGGAACGGCTCCGATGTATTCGTAAAGGCTGATGGTCTTTGGCAGCCGCTCGAGTACTTGGAACTCCCGGGCTTTAAGGACTACTGGAATCAGCGTGTTCCTTCGGACCTTGTGGACTTGGTTCCGCCATTTCTAAGTCGCTTACCCGTGCCTGGATTGGTTCAGATATGGACTGGCTTGTTGTGCAGCGCGGATGCGGGTTGGAGTGTGCTTGTGCGATCGCCCAGCAACATCCGAGGCAGCTTCCTGTACGCGACCCACGAAGGAATCATCGAGGCGGATCGCTATAGGCTCTTTCCCTTGTTCATGAACATCCAGCTGCTGGCAACCGACGTTGAAATCTCCGTGCACAAGACGATGCCGTTGCTGCAGGTTCAACCGCTCCTTCGAAGAACCTATGGGGATCAGGCCCATTCCTCAATGGAGGTTGTCGGATTGGATGTGCAGCCGGACGGCACGCCGGCCTTGTCGAAGGATGAGTGGCAGGCCTATCGACAGACCATAAGAGTTGAAGCGATAGGCGTACCGCCGACTCCTGGGAAGTACGCAGCCGAAACACGAAGGCGAAACAAACACGGCCATTGAACGTGCCCCACGGACCAGTCTGATCCACATAGATCGAGTGTCCACACGTCGCAGCGCCCCCTGGTGCGTTCTCGTTCGCTGAGGCAACCAGAGACTGCTTTGATATGCGCGCTCGACCTCTTCATGGCCGGGCTCAGCACCGAACCCTTCGGCCAGCGCGGCCTAGGGGTGCGCAAAACGCTACGAACACCAGTTGACGCTCAGCCCTGCTGCGCGTGCCGCAGCCGCAGCTCGCGCTTGAGCAGCTTGCCGCTCGGGTTCTTGGGCAGCGCTTCGGTGAACACCACGCGCTTGGGGGCCTTGAAGCCCGCCATGTTCGCGGCGCAATGTGCGATCACTTCGTCTTCGCTGAGCGTGTGGCCGGCCTTCACCACGATCACCGCGGTCACGGCCTCGACCCACTTCGGGTCGGGCAGGCCGATCACCGCCACCTCGCTCACGGCCGTCAGGCGGTAGATCATTTCTTCGACCTCGCGGCTGGCCACGTTCTCGCCGCCGGTCTTGATCATGTCCTTCTTGCGGTCGACGATGGTGATGTAGCCCTCGTCGTCGATCACGGCCAGGTCGCCGCTGTGGAACCAGTCGCCCGAGAACGCCGCTTCGGTTTTTTCCGGGTCGTTGAAGTAGCCCAGCATCAGGTGCGGCGAGCGGTGCACCACCTCGCCGACTTCGCCCGGCAGCACGTCTTCCATGGCCTCGTTGACCACGCGCGTTTCCACGTTGAGCACCGCCTTGCCGCAGGAGCCGGGCTTGCGCAGCTGGTCGTCGGGGCCGAGCAGGGTGGCCAGCGGCGCGATCTCGGTCTGGCCGTAGAGGTTCCACAGCCGCACCGCGGGCAGGCGCGCGGCGAGCTCCTTCAACACCTCCACCGGCATGATGGACGCGCCGTAGTAGCCCTTGGCCAGGTGCTTCAGGCGCGCGGCGTCGAAGGCCGGCGAGCGCAGCAGCGCGATCCACACCGTGGGCGGCGCGAAGAAGCTGGTGATGCGGTGCTGCTCGAGCAGCTTGAGCAGGTGGTCCGGCACCGGCTTGCCGGTGATGACGTTGCTGCTGCCGATGTAGATGGCCGGGCCGAAGAAGACGTCGAGCTGGGCGCAGTGGTACAGCGGCAGCGCGTGCAGCGCCACGTCGGCCTCGGCGATCTCGGCGTTGATCACGCAGCTCACGTACTGCCACAGCACCGCGTCGTGGGTGAGCATGGCGCCCTTGGGCATGGACTCGGTGCCGCTGGTGTAGACGATCTGAGCCACGTCGGTGCTTTGCAGAGACACCTCGGGCAGCGGGTCGGCGCAGGCGGCGAGGTGATCGAATCGGTGCATGGCCGGATCGGGCTCGGTGGGGTCTTCGCTGGGCAGCCAGATGAAGCGCTCCACCGCGGTGTCGAGCGCGGCGGCCGCGCGCGCGAGTTCGGCGAGGCCGCTGTCGGTGGCCAGGGTCTTGGCGCCCGCGTGGCGCAGGATGTAGGCGACCTCGTCGGCCTTGAGCATGAAGTTGATGGGCACCAGCACCGCGCCGCGGCGCGCGATGGCAAAGCGCAGCGCCGCGAAGCCGTGCGAGTTGCGCGCCAGCACGGCCACGCGGTCGCCTTCCTCCACGCCCAGCTGGGCCAGGCCGGCGGCCAGGCGCGTCACCAGGGCGTTGAAGTCGGCGTAGCTCCAGCGCGTGTCGCCGCAGGCGATGGCGAGCTTGTCGGGCAGGCGCAGGGCGGTGCGGTGCAGCGCATCGGCGATGGTCTGGCGGCGCACGGCCGGGGCGAGGGCGGTGGTCATCTCGGGTGTCTCCTGCGTTTGCTTACCTTCGAGCGCGCGAGCGTGGCACAAGCGCTGGCTATCATGCGTCGCATGCGTGCCATTGCCGACATCGACAGCAGCCTGCTGCGCCAGGTGCGGCGCCGGCGCGCCCAGGTGCGGGCCTGGTGGCACACGCTGCAGATGGCGGCGCAGATCGTGGTGCTCATGCTCTCGCCCTCGAGTTATACCGGGCCGCGCGCGCGCCAGGTGCTGTCGCACCTGGTGGTGGCGGTGTGGCCCATGCTGCCCTGGTTCCTGGTGCTGTCGGCGCTGATCAGCCTGGTCATCATCCGCATCGTCACGGCCACGGCCGCGAGCTACGGCCTGTCGCAGTACGCGCTCGAGGTGCTGGTGCGGACCCTGGTGCTCGAACTCATTCCGCTGTTCGCCGCGCTGTTCGTGGCCCTGCGCCACGCCATGCCGGGTGCCGAGCAGCTGCGCCAGCAGCTCGATGCGCGCGAGCGCGCGGGCCGGCACATCCCGGGCATCGCCGGGCTCGCGGGCACGCTGCTGCCGCGCGCGCTGGCCAGCGGCCACGCGGTGGTGCTGCTGGCCTCGCTGTCGGGCGTGGTGGCGCTGGTGCTCACCTACCTGCTCGTGCACGGCTTCTCGCCCTGGGCCCTGCCGTCCTACACCCACGACGTGGGGCGCGTGTTCAGCCCCGTGGTCTCGCTGATCTTCGTGCTCAAGACCGCCTTCTTCAGCCTCGCGGTGGCGGTGGTGCCGCTGGCCGGCGCGGCCGAGCCCGACGAGCACGGCCGCTACCGCGCGCACAGCGACATGACCGCGTTCGCGCGGCTGTTCTCGGTGCTGCTGATGGTGGAGATCGCCTCGCTCGCCGGCAACTACTACTGAACATGCAGCCCACCGAACGCGCCCCCGAGCCCGACGAGCCCCTGGTGCCCGAACCGCCGCCGGTGCGCGCGCTCGAATTCAAGGCCGCGCTGCTCATGGCGCTCACGGTGCTGCTGGTGCTGGGCTCCACGCTCTACGTGCTGTTCGCGCGCGGCGCCTTCGATCCCACGCAGCGCCTGGTGCTGATCGCCGACGACGCCGAGGGCGTGAACGTGGGCCTGGACATGACCTTCGCGGGCTTTCCCATCGGCCGTGTCACGCGCGTGGAGCTCGGGGCCGACGGCAATGCGCGCATCCTGATCGACGTGGCGGAAAAAGACGCCAAGTGGCTGCGCACCTCGAGCATCTTCACCATGGAGCGCGGCCTGGTGGGCGGCACGCGCATCCGCGCCTTCAGCGGCGTGCTCGACGACCCGCCGCTGCCCCCGGGCGCCGAGCGCACCGTGCTGCGCGGCGACGTGGCGGCCGAGATCCCGCAGCTCACGGCCTCGGTGCGCGCGCTGCTCGACAACCTCAACGCCATGACGCGCGAGGGCGCGGCCATCAACCGCACGCTGGCCAACCTGCAGGCCACCACCGACAAGCTCAACGGCCCGCACGGCGCGCTCGGTGTGCTGGTGGGCAACGAGGCCGACGCCAAACAGCTCGGTGAGGCGCTGGCGCGCAGCAACGCGCTGATCGCGCGCGCCGACGCGCTCGCCGCGCGGCTTGACGGCCTGGTGGCCAATGCCGACCGGCAGGTCTTCGGCCAGGGCGCGGCCCCCGGGGAGGGCAGCGTGGTGGGCGACGTGCGCGCGAGCGTGTCGCAGCTCAACGGCCTGTTGCAGGAGGCGCGCGGCAGCCTGCAGAAGCTCGACGCGGTGCTGGTCGAGGCCCAGGGCGTGGCCAGCAACACGCGCGCCGCCACCACCGACCTGGGCACGCTGCGTGCCGATGTGGAAAGCAGCCTGCGCAAGATCGACGGCTTGATCGACGAGGTGAACCGCAAGTGGCCGTTCGCCCGCGATCCGCGCGGCTCGGAGATCCGCCTGCCATGAAACGCCTGAGCCTGTCCCTGCCCGCGTGTGCCCTGTCGCTGGCCCTCGCGGCCTGTTCGTCGAACCCGCCGCCGCCCGCGTGGCAGACCACCGCGCGCAGCGGCCTCGACGCCGCGGCCATCGCCTGGCTCGAAGGCCGCGACGCGGTGGAGGCCGCCGAATTCGGCCGCGCGCGCGCCGCGCTCGCGCGCACCGGCCAGCCCGGCCTGGTGGCCCGCGCCGAACTGCACCGCTGCGCGCTGCGCGTGGCCACGCTCGATTTCGGCCCCTGCACGGGCTTCAGCGCCCTGGCGGTGGATGCCGCGCCCGATGACGCGGCCTACGCGCGCTACCTCTCGAACGCGCCGCTGCCCGGCGACGCCGAGCGGCTGCCGCCCGCGCACCGCGCGGCGCTGCTCGCGGCCGACGCCGCCACCGCGCTGCAGAACGTGGACGATCCCGTGACGCGCCTGGTGGCCGCGGGCGCGGCCCTGCAGCGCGGCCAGGCGAGCCCGGCGCTGCAGCGGCTCGCGGCGGACACGGCCAGCGAACAGGGGTGGTCGCGGCCGCTGCTGGCCTGGCTCATGGTGCAGCAGCGCGCGGCGCTGGCCGCGGGCGACACCGCCACGGTCGAGCGCCTTCAGCGGCGCATCGACACCGTGGCCCCGCGCGCACGCTGAGCGCGCGCGCCGGCCTCAGTTCACCTTGCCGATGCGCTGCACCACCGCCTTCATGGCGGCGGCGTCGGCCTTCACGAAGGCGTCGAACTCGGCCGCGTCCTGGTACTGGAACTGCGTGCCCGCGCTGGTCATGGTCTGGATGGTGCGCTCGTCGCGCACCGCGGCGCGCGCGGCCTCGCGCAGCTTGTCCACCACCGCGGGCGGGGTGCCCGCGGGCGCGAACAGGCCGGCCCACTGCGAATAGCCGATGTTCACGCCGAGCTCCTTGAAGCTCGGCACGTCCGGCAGCAGCGCGAGCCGGCCCTCGCCCCAGTGCGCGAGCGCGCGCAGCCGACCGCCCTTGATGTGCTGCACCGCGCTCGCCGGCCCGGTGGCGATGGCATCCACCTGGCCGCCGAGCAGGCCCACGATGGCCGGGCCCGCGCCGGTGTAGGGCACGTGCAGCATGAAGGTGTTGGTGGCCGCCTTGAGCTGCTCCATGGGCACGTGCATGGTGCCGTAGTTGCCCGAGGAGCCGAAGGTCACGCGGCCGGGGTTGGCGCGCGCGTGCGCCACGAAGTCGGCATAGGTCTTCCAGGGGCTGTCGGCGCGCACCACCAGCACCGTGGGGTCGGCCGTCATGCGCGCGATCGGGATCAGTTGGTTGATCTCGAACATGGGCGCGCGCTGCAGGATGCGGTCGGCCTCGGGCAGCACCACCAGCGACGACAGCGCCATCAGCACGGTGTAGCCATCGGGCGCGGCCTTGGCCACCTGGGCCATGCCGATGCCGCCCCCCGCGCCCGCGCGGTTGACCACCACCACGGACTGGTTGAGGTGGCGCGCCATGGCCTCGGCCACGGGGCGGCCCACCACGTCGGCCACGCCGCCGGGCGGGAAGGGCACCACCATGTTCACGGGCTTGCTCGGGTAGGCGTCTTGCGCCCAGGCGCTGCCCAGCGTGGCCAGGCCCAGCAGGGCCGCGGCGGCGGCGCGGTGGAACTGTTGTCGGTTCATGCGTGTTGTCTCCTCTGGGGGGGCCGTGGCTCAGGCCACGAAGCGGTTTTCGATCTGTCCGATGCCGTCGATCTCGATGCGCACCACGTCGCCGTTGCGCAGGAACTGCGGCGGGTTCAGGCCCAGCCCCACGCCCGCGGGCGTGCCGGTGGCGATCACGTCGCCCGGGTACAGCGTGATGCCGCGCGAGACGGTTTCGATCAGCGTCGGGATGTCGAAGATCAGGTCTTCGGTGCGGCCGTCCTGGCGCAGCTCGCCGTTGACCCAGCAGCGCACGCGCGTGTGCTGGCCGTCGAGTTCGTCGGCGGTCACGATCCACGGGCCCATGGGGCAGAAGGTGTCGAAGCTCTTGCCCATGTCCCACTGCTGGTGGCGCATCTGCACGTCGCGCGCGGTCACGTCGTTGACGATGGTGTAGCCCCACACGTGCTTCATCGCGTCGGCCTGGCTGATGTTCTTGCCGCCGGTGCCGATGACCACCGCGAGCTCGGCCTCGTAGTCGATCTGGGCCGACACCGCGTCGCCGGGCAGTTGCACGGCGTCGGTCGGGCCCACCACGCACTCGGGCACCTTGGTGAACACGATGGGCCAGGCCGCGGGGTTGGCGTTGTTGTTCTTGAACACCGAGCCCTGCAGCTCCTTGGCGTGCTCGTGGTAGTTGCGGCCCACGCACCAGATGTTGCGGCGCGGGCGCGGGATGGGCGCTTCCACCCGCACCGACGACAGCGCGATCGCCGCGCCCTCGGTGGCGGGCGTGGCCGCGCCGATCAGCGCGAGCGCGCCGAGCGCGGCCTGCTCGGGCGGCAGCGCGAACGCGGTGACGGACAGGCCATCGGCCGAAACCTGGCCAACGCGGCGTTGGCCCTGGTGGATGAAGGTGGCGATGCGCAAAACGGCTCCTCGGTGTTGCGGTTTCAGTGAAATACCAAAAAGTACCAAATGGTACCAGGGCGCCCATCGTAGTCGAAGACCGCGGCGCAGCGCTACGGGTAAGCCCCGGGGTGGGCTCGGGTTTGGTGAATTGGTCTGGTTTGGTACAGTCGCGCGCATGAGCCTGGCCAATCCCCTGCGCGACGCGATCCTCGACAAGCTGCACAGCGGCCAGTGGCGCGCCGGCGACCGCCTGCCCACCGAACGCGAGCTCTCGGAACAGCACGGCGTGAGCCGCACCACGGTGCGCAAGGCCTTGCTCGAGCTCAAGCAGCAGGGCCTGATCGAGCAGACCGTGGGCAGCGGCACCTACGTGGCCGAACACGCGGGCCTGCGCCTGGGCCAGCGCGTGGTGCAGGACTCGTCGCAGACCACCAGCCCGGCCGAGCTCATGGAGGCGCGGCTCGCGCTCGAGCCCGCCATCATCGAGATGGCGATCCGCAACGCCAACGCGGCCGACCTGCGCCGCATGGAGCAGTGTTGCGCCGAGGCCGAGCAGGCGCAGACGCTGGAGGCCTTCGAGCACTGGGACGCCGAGCTGCACCAGGCGATTGCCGACGCCGCGCACAACAGCTTCGTGGCCAATGTGTTCGGCCTGATGAAGACCGTGCGCGCGCAGGGCGACTGGGGCCAGCTCAAGAAGAAGAGCGTGACGCCCGAGCGCCGGCTGGCCTACCAGGCCGAGCACCGCGCGATCGTGGACGCGCTGCGCGAGCGCGACGCGGCGCGCGCGCGCGAGCACACGCTGGCGCACCTGCTGCACGTGCGGCAGAACCTGCTCGGGGTTTAGGAGCGCCCCGGGGCCGGCCGCACTTGCTTCTGCAAGGGTCGGCCAAGGAACCAGGTGGCTGCGCCGCGCACTCAAGGCGCTGCGCGCCCCGGTCCGGGCGTGTTTTTTGAAACAAGCCCCATGAACGTTCGCAGCAGCACATCCGGTCCACCGTCAAGCGCCCAGCCCCTGCCGTCCGCGGCGCCTACGCGCCCCGCGCCACTGACGCGCCGCGAGCGCGGCGATTTCCAGCGCGCGTGCGCCACGCTGAACGCACGGCTCGATCGCGCCGACCCGCTCGGGCGTGCCGCGGCCCGACCCGCCGATCCAGACGACATCGCGTCGGCGTTCGATCTGGTCCGGCAGGTCGACCATCAGCGCCTGACGGCGTACCTGGGCGAGCACCTGGTGGCCACGCTGTTCGCCCGGGCCTGCGAGGCGCTGATGCACACCGCCCACCACAACCCGTGGAACGCGCCCCTGCCCGTGGTGGAGGCGTTTTCCACGGTGCAAGCGCTCCTGGGCGATGTGCGCGGCCCGCTCTGCAAGCACCCGATCGCCCAGCGGGCGCTGTCGGACAGCCTGCCCTTTCTGCTCACGCAGCTGGGCAGCACCGATCTGCCGCTGTCCGCCACCGAGGTGGTCGGCGTTTTCCTGGGCGTGCGGCGGGTGCTGATCAACCGAGCGCTGCTGAGCGAGCTCCCGCACGCGGCGCCGCAACGGCTGCAATGGGCGCTGGACGACGCGCTGCCCTGTCTGCTGCAACGGCTGTCGCCGCCCCTGCTGGCGGGGCTGCCTTCCGAGGCGGTCCAGGAACTGATCGTCACCGTTCAGATGCTGCTGGACGAGCGCCACGCCGGGGCGTTCTGCACCCGCGATTTCCATTGCGCGCTCGAGGTGTCGCTGGAGAACCTGCTGCACCGCGCGGGGCAGACCGAGCGCAGCCTCACGGGCCCGGCCGAGGTGAGCACGGCCTTTCGCTTTCTGGCGCGCATCGCCCGCAGCGGGTTCATGGCATGCCCGGACATCGAACGCGCGCTGCGCGCCGTGCGCAACGCCCTGGTCGAGCGCTTCGACCGCGCCGACTGGGCGCGGTGCGACTTCGCCTGCCTGCGCATCCTGAGCCTCGGGCTGTTGGAGTTGCGCGAGAGCCGGTGGCTGCTCGGCGTCGATTTCGCCCGGATGCTGAATGCCATTGAGCGGCGCATGCCCCCGCCGCCGGACAGCCCTTGGCCGCACCCGCACCGGGTGGCGCTCACGGGCCTGCAGCTGACCCTGCTGGACACCGGCGCCACGGTGTGCGCGCCTCAGGCGATGCGCCTGCTGCTCGCGCGGCTGGCCGATGGGCTGCCCGACCAGCTCGCGTGGCTGGAGCGCATCCAGGCGCCGGCGGCGCAGGACATCGAAGCCCTGTGCGCCACGGCCATGCTGTGCCGCCTGGTGCTGCAATGGCCCGCATCGATGCCCGACGCCGTGCCCGGGGAGGCGGGCTCGGGCGTGGCCGCGCTCGAGCCCGTGCTGCAGCGGCTCGCCGATCTGGCCCAGCAGGACTGGGACGCCGTGTGCCACACCAAGGCCCAGAATCGGGCACTGGCGCGGTTCTGCATCGAGGTCATGCACCTGCGGTATCGGGGCCCCGACGATCAGGCCCCGCGGGCGGCCGGCGGCGCGCCCGTGCCCCTTTCACCGGAGCGCGCGGCGCTCGACACCGTTGGCCTGAAGACGCCCGAACACGACCCCATGGATCTCGTCGACCTCAACCAGGCGGTTCACGATCCCGCCCTCACCGCAGCGCGCCCAGCACACCGAGCGCAAACGGCAGGCTCAGCATACCCAGCAGCGTGGACAGCGTGACCAGCCCTGCCACATAAGGGCCGTTGTAGCCCATGCGCGCCGCGAGCACGTAGCAGCTCGAGGCCGTGGGCACGGCCGAGAAGGTGAGCAGCACCGCGGTCTGCACCGGGTCGAGCCCGAACAGGCGCGCGAGGCCGAAGGCCATGAGCGGCACCGCAAAGTGCTTCACCGCGAGCACCGCCGCCGCGAGCGCCTTGCCCGCGGCCATGGAGCCGAACTGCATGCCCGCGCCCGCGGCCATCAGGCCCAGCGCCAGCGAGGCCTGGCCGATGCGGTTCACCGTGGGTTCGAGCCAGCCCGGCATGGAAAAGCCCAGCAGGTTGGCCACCAGACCCGAGGCCGTGGCCACGATCAGCGGGTTGCGCACCAGCTCGCGCGCGAAGCCCTTGTTGGCGTGGCGTGCCATGGGCCAGACCGCGCCGATGTTGAAGATCGGCACGCAGAAACCGATGATCACGGCCACCATCAGCAGGCCTTGCGGCCCGGCCACGCGGTCGGCCAGCGCGAGCAGGATGAAGGAGTTGAAGCGAAAGCCCACCTGCGCGCTCGCGGCGTGCAGCCGCACGTCGATGAAGCGGCCCAGCAGCGGCCAGTGCGGCAGCGAATAGGTGAGGGCGATGGCGCACACCGCGAGCGAGATCGCCGCGCCCACCAGGCTGGAGGCGGCCGACAGATCGAGCGGGCTCTTCACGATGCTGTGGAACAGCAGCACCGGGAACAGGAAGTAATACACCAGGCTCTCCACCTGCTCCCACACGGTGCGGTTGAGCTTGGTGAAGCGGCACACGAGGTAGCCGCAGAGGATGAGCGAGAAGTCGGGGAAGAGCAGTTGGGCAAAGTTCACCGCGCGAGCATAGCCTTACGCCGGGTTTCCCCTTATGTAGTGTCCCGAACGCGCCAGGCGCGTTCAACTGGGTAAAGTCGGCGCTTCACATCCGTGTCATCCCCTCAGGAGAACCAACCCATGATGAACCGTCGCACCGCCCTGGCCAGTGCCGCCGCTTTTGCTGCACTCGGAACCCAGGGCCTTGCCCTGGCGCAGGCGTTCCCCAGCAAGACGATCACGCTGCAGGTGCCGTTCGCACCCGGCGGCACCACCGACATCATCGGCCGCGTCATGTCCGAACCCCTGGGCAAAGCCCTGGGCCAGAGCGTGATCGTGCTCAACCGCGCGGGCGGCGGCGGCGTGGTGGGCGCGCAGGAGCTCTCGCGCCAGGCGCCCGATGGCCACTACATCGGCGTGGCCACGGTCTCGACCACCGCGGCCAACCCGGCGATCAACCCCAAGATCCCGTACGACACGCTCAACGACTTCA
>VFQP010002516.1_pt1 | contig 20267 bp, 21 predicted proteins | sample 3512351 | NCBI WGS metagenome assembly VFQP01 (sample SAMN10412372, study PRJNA504923) | tailings metagenome | isolation source: Relicate 1 Philex TSF1 revegetated site | place: Philippines: Tuba, Benguet | collected 2017-08-29
GGGCGCAAGAGCAAGCGCCCCAGCAACAACGGCAGCGGCAGCAGCAGCAGCAGCAGCAACGGCGGGGGCGCCGGCGGTGACGCCGCCCGCGGCGTCGTGGGTGGGCGTGCCGGCGGCAAGTGAAGGGCTTGCGCCGTGTCCTCTCGGCCGGTGCTTGGCTGGCGCCAAGGCAGCGTGAGGGTTTGTGCTGTCGTGGAGGAGCACCAGCGAGACTCCACGGTTCTTTTCGTTTTTCTCGGCCTTGGCAGAGCACAGCCACGCGATTGACGCCACAGTGCTGTCGCATCCACGCGAGGACGCAGAGGCGTTCGTCCCATGGCCACGCGATGACTTGCCGACTGCCACCTGTGTCTGCTTTCTTCTTCCTTTCTCTGCCCCGTCCCACCCAGCCGCCTCGCGAGTGCGCGTGCGTGGGACGGTAGGGTTGGCTGCCCTTGCCGGATCCCTCTGTGTGCTTTGCTCGCAAGCGGATGGCGCCCAGCCAGGGGTCTGTAGTGACCCTTTCTGCTTGTGATCGTCATGGACTGCCGACGCGCCTCGGCCGCAGTCGTCGTTGCCCTCGCCCTGCCACCCTTCCGACCGCAGTAGCAATGCTGCGTGGCCACCTTCCCCACCCTCCTCTGTCCCCTGTTTATCCCCAGCTGCCAAAACAGGACGCGCACGCCTGCGCGCCCTCGTCGCATGGAGATCACCAGCGCGCCACAGCGCAGCAGGTAGAAGCCCATCCAAAGCAAATGCAGCAGTCCCGTGTGAACAGCAGCACGGCTTCCACCAGCGGCAGGGGCGTGCAGCCGCAGCTCCTGGCGGCTGGCCGTGCGCGCTCGCGCTTGGCAGTCAAGGTGGCGGCCCAGGCCGCGACGGCGAGCGGCCTGCGCTTCGCCAAGTACCAGGGGCTCGGCAACGACTTCATCCTGGTGCGCGCGCAGGCTGAGAACGGCGTACGATCCAGAGGTGCGGCGCACTCCTCTGCTCGAGGCGTGCTCCCCCTCCAGCACGCGCTGCCGGAGCGCGCGCGCAGGTCGACAACAGGCACAGCAAGGAGCCCGTCATCACGCCGGAGCAGGCCGTGAAGATTTGCAACCGGAACTTTGGCATTGGCGGCGATGGGGTGAGCAGGAGGCTGGCACCACACAGCTATTCCCGGCTCAAGCGCAGGCGGCAGGGGCTGCAGCTCACGAGCGTGCACGCCTGCCTCACGCTCCGCGCCCTGATGGCCAGGTGATCTTTGCGCTGCCGGCCGAGGGCGACACGGACCTCACCATGCGCATCTTCAACAGCGACGGCAGCGAGCCCGAAATGTGCGGCAACGGCATCCGCTGCCTGGCCCGCTTCGTGTCGGACGTGGACAAGAGCTCCCCCCGCAAGTACCGCATCCACACGCTGGCAGGTGGGCGCCGTGCGGCCTGCGACCCCTCGCCCCCTCCACACCGCCACGCAGCACCTCACCCGGGGCCCTTGCCACGCTGCTGCGCAGGCCTCATCATCCCTGAGCTGCTGCCGGACGGCCAGGTCAAGGTGGACATGGGCCCGCCCATCCTGGAGGGGCCAAAGGTGCCCACCACGCTGGCGCCCACCCAGGGCTCCACCGTCGTGCAGCAGGTGCGGGGCGTCCACCCGCCCCCTCGGCACCACACAGCCATTGAGCCAGTGCCGCCCCACGCCTCTGGCGAAGCTCTCGCCTCGCCACACACTAGCTGGCGCTTGGTCACCAAGCCCGGCGAAGGCAGATCGCAGACGGCCGCGGAGCCGGGGTCTCCGGGGCGCGTGCACTGCGCTCCGTGGTGACCAAGCTGCCGTCATCGCGTTTGTGCACGACTGTGTGAAGACGCTTGAACTTCCTGCCATGCCGAGCGCCACCTAGGCGAAGGCTAGTGCAGCACGACGACGACGGCGCACCATGCCAGCCTGCCTGCCTGCCTGCCTGCGCACCAGCCCACGTTGCTCAAGCACGGCGCCGCGCTGGCGTGCCCTGCCCACCCACCAGTGTCTCTGCCTGCCTGCGTGCGTGCTTGCGTGCGTGTGTGCCCGCAGACGCTCGAGGTGGAGGGACGCAAGATCAGCTTCACGTGCGTGAGCATGGGCAACCCGCACGCCGTGACGTACAGCATCGACGGCAAGCCCATCAAGGTGCGGGGTCATGACGTTCTTTTCTTCTTCTTCAAGCTATGAAGCTTGCGCGATTTGTGTGTGGGCGCCCACCACTTGCTTCGGGCACGCATTCCGCGCTTGCGCCAACCATGGCGCCCGGCTGGGGTGATGACAGCAAGAAACCATTGCGACGACGCGGGCCCGCCCCCACGGGGGCGGCCGCGCTGGGGTCCTTTTGTATTCGTACCCTGACCAGCACCACCTGGACGCGCGCACGCACGCGCGCACGCACGCACGCACGCACCCACGCAGCCACGCATTGCGCCTGCCGGCTGATGCACAACGAGCGTTCGAGCCCAACTCAACCGTGTGGCACCACAACCTCAACAACCAAATGTATTCGTACTGTCTGACGGCAGCAAGCAGCCCCAATCGCACGACACGCCACTTGGCACGCTGCACAACCACATCTGCCACGCCCCACACCGCGCTGAGCACCCCGCACGCTCCGGGGGAAAGCTGGCTGGCTGGCTGGTTCTAGACACAGCGCCAGCGGAGGAATGGTACCGAGAGATTCGCTAGCAAGCTGTGTTGTGCGCAGATTGACGAGCTGGACCTGCACGGCCTGGGGCCCAAGTGCGAGCGCCACGCCGTCTTCCCCGCCCGCACCAACACCGAGTTCGTCGAGGTGTACAGCCGCCAGCACGTGCGCATGGTGGTGTGGGAGCGCGGCGCCGGGCCCACGCTGGCGTGCGGCACGGGCGCCTGCGCCACTGTCGTCGCCGGTGAGTGCGCAGGCGACCTCGCCCCGACTCTCGTGTCCAGCAAGCTTCCTGCTTCCAGGTGCAGCTTTCTGTGCAGATGCTGTGCAGTGCTTGAACAATGGTGGAGAGTGGGTCGCCTGCACCTGTGGGTGGGTGTGGCCGCAGGCGTGCTGGAGGGCAAGGTGGACCGCATGTGCCGCGTGGACCTGCCCGGCGGCCCGCTCTTCATCGAGTGGCGCGAGTCGGACAACAAGGTGTTCATGACCGGGCCAGCTGACCTGGTCTTCACCGGCGACCTGTCCTTGTGATGCTCCTGCCGCGGTGTGATCTTGACCTCGGACCGCGGCGGCGCGCGCGTCCGCACGTTCCCCTCGCCTGCTGCTCCAACCCCCATTGCTCCTGAGCTGCTCTTCTGTGCAACCTGCTGCGTGAGAATCGTCGCCGGCGCCGCCTCCGATGACAACGAGAAACCAACGCGAGTCCCGCGACCTTCCCGCGCGGGACCGAGCGCGGGCACATTAGTATGCGCATATCGCATCGCAGACAGAGCGCGCGTCATTCGCTGCTCCTCTTCCCGCTGCTGCTCGTCGCAGCCGCATCGCTTTCGCTCGCGCAGCTCGAGGACCTGTGGCCCGGGTACGCGCCCGGAGAGCAGGAGGAGGAGCCAGAGTACGAGCAGCAGGAGCCGGACTACGACCCATACAGCCAGTGCGCAGCTCTCATGGCGCTGAGGAACGTGACGCAGGTGCGTGCCGGGGAGGAGCGGCGATGGACCCCCCCCGCGCGCATGAGCGCCGCAACCACACGCTCACCACGCGGCGCTCTTTCGCTGCCGTGGCCACGCAGGTCGTGCAGGGCATGAAGCAGATGGAGGGCGCCGGCGTGCAGATCTGCCGCACGATCGGCACGCCCATGCTGCGGAACCTGGGTGAGCATCCCTGTTGGCACGTGCGCGGCACCGCCTACACAGCCCAGCGCAGCGCCGACCTGTGTTTCAACCTGCTTTCGCCGCTGCCCCGTGGCCGCAGACCCCTACCTGATGCTGGACGAGCTGCGCCTGCCCGCCAAGGCCGCCGCTGCGGGCTTCCCCGACCACCCGCACCGCGGCTTTGAGACCTGCTCCATCATGCTCGAGGCAAGCTTAATTATTCACTGAGCCTCTCTCGCAGAACAGCAGCACACACCTCGGCTGCGTAGGAGGACGCCCGCCCTTTCCTGACACGTGAACGCGGCCCCGTGTCGCCCGCTCCTCTCCTCGTCGCAGGGCCTGATGGAGCACCGTGACAGCGTGGGCAACCATGGCGTCATTGGACCCGGCGGCGTGCAGGTGGGGCGCAACACCTTGGCATCACCACGCGCTGTTTCGCGGACCGTGCGCCAGAGGCCCCCACCTCTCCTGGCCCGCTGTGTGCTGCTGCTCTTGGCGCAGTGGATGACGGCGGGGCGCGGCATCATCCACTCGGAGATGCCCAAGGTGACGGACGGCGACCTGCACGGCTTCCAGCTCTGGTGAGGGCAACGCACGTTAGGCACGCAGGGCGCAGCGCCTTGGCCCTACAGCACGAGCCCTGGCCAGCGTGGAAGCGGGGGGGCGAGAGGGGCCGCAACAGTGCGAGGGTGTTCGGGGTGCCTGGCGGTTGCGAACCTGAGGGCTCAGGATGTTGCGTGCCGTGCGCGTGCTGCTCCGTGCAGGATCAACCTTCCCAAGAAGGACAAGATGGTCAAGCCAAGGTACCAGGACGTGCAGGTGGGTGTTTAATGTGCTCAATGCACCAGCAACGCTCTAGCACCGCCTGCCTGCCTGCGCGCCTCCAGGGTGGGGTGGGGTGGGCTCACCCCACCCCGCACACGAGCGTGCGCTCTGCCCGTGGCGCAGCGCTCAGCAGAGCCTTTGCGGGAGTGCTTTGCCAAGCTCCACACAAATTGAGTTCGGAAGACGCACGTGTGTGTGGAGGGTGGGCCGCGCCTCGCGCAGGCCAACGAGATTCCCACGGTCAAGCCCAGCGAGGGCTTGGCGGTGCGCGTCATGGCCGGCGAGAGCTACGGCACCACGGGCCCCATCAAGATGCGCAACCCCGGCATGCTGCTCGACGTCAGGTGAGGAGGCGTCGAGCCCCCCGCTCCCTTCTTCGCTATGTGGTGCGTTGGGATGACCGGGCGTGGTCTCAGAGGGCGCACACGGCGCAGCAAGTAGCTGGGTTGCAATCTTGCAGGCTGGCACTTTGCTGAGTCGCGTGTGCAGGCGCTGACGCACGCAGAGGTCGTCCCGCGCTGCCCCCTGAGCAGCTGTGCCCCTGACACGCATTTGCGCGTGTTGCGCAGCGTGGCGGGCGGCGCGCAGTTTGAGCAGCCGGTGCCCGAGGGCTGGAACGGCTTTTGCTACGTGTACGAGGGTGCGGGCTCCATCAGCGGCACCAAGGGCAGCCGCGAGCAGGTGGGGCTCGTGGAGCGCCACGTTTCCTTGCCGCTCTTGCCCTGTTGGATGGGCCGTCAAGTCTGGCGGGAGCAAGGGGAAAGGGGAGACTTGCGATGTGGCTCGCTCATAGTGGGACTGGGAGCGCCACGTTTCCGAGCTGCTGTTCCCTTGTTTGGGTGGCCGCCGATCCAAGGCTGTTGGCTGGCGGGGGAGGGAGTTTGGTGGCGCAAGGCTTGCGCTCTGACTTGCTTTGGTACCACCTGCGCCGGGGGTGCTTGCAGGCGCTGGTGCTGGGCCCCGGCGACCACGTGACGGCCACCAGCAGCGGCGGCGCCGGCGCGCCGTTCAAGTTTTTGCTCATTGCCGGGCGGCCCATCAACGAGCCCATCGTGCAGCACGGGCCCTTTGTCATGAACACCAAGGCGCGCCCTGGGAGGGAGGGAGTGGGCTAGGTGGAGGTGGGGGGGGCGAGGGCGCGGGTTCTGCGTTGCACACGCCACTTGGGGCGCAACGCCCCTCGCCCAGCTTGGCACGGGCAGGTCGTCACGAGATGTGCGAGAGAGGAGAGGCGGAGAGGAGGTGGCAAGGGGCAGGACATCAGCGAGGTTGCCACAGAGGGGAGAGGGGAGGAAAGGAAGGTCGGCGGCCAGGTGAGTGCGCCCGCGCTCCCGTCTCGCTGCGCCGCCGCCGCCGCGCAGGCAGAGGTCGACCGCGCTATCCTAGAGTACCAGCAGGGGCGGCTGGTGCGGGGCGCTAGCAAGGCCAGGGCGGCAGCGGCGGCCAGGGCGGATGGCGCCCACAGCACGTGCGTCCCTGCCCCGCGTTCCACGCCTCGCAGAGACTCCCTCGCACATCTCGGACCGCAGGATGGCTCAGTGTGTGTGTGCCTCCCTGCCCTGTCGTGGCGCGCAGGAGGAGATCTACGAGGCGTTCAGGGACTACCAGGCAGGACGCTTCCAGTCCCCTGAGGACAACCCCTGGGTTGATGAGTGACGAGGAGGAGGACGGGGAAGACGAGGTGGAGGCGGCGGCGGAGCAAGAGCAAGCTGTGGGCGGGCCGGTGCAGCGGCTGGGCGACGAGGCTGTGCGAATAGGGGGAACGAACGGGGACGAGGCGGCGGGGCCCAGCAGCGACGCTGGCGGAACGAGCAGCAGTCAGCCCACACGGCGGCGGCAGCAGCAACAGCGGCGCGCGGGGCAGGCTCAGCCCGCCCTTGCAGCGCCTGCTTTGTCAGGTGGCCTGGGCAGTGACGGCGAGGGCGACGACGACTGGATCTTGGGGCCCAAGCGGCGAGGCAAGGGCGGCAAGGCGCGGGGCAAGGGCGGCGGCGTGAGAGATGCGGCGGCGGCCGCGAAGGACGCGGCGGCGGCGCGACTCGCGGACTTGACCCTGGCTTGAGCACACACTGAGCACACACTGCACACAAACTGCAAGAGGCCTCGAGGCTCGTTGCAGAACCGCAACCTCGACGGGTAGAACAAGCCGAGCGGTCAGAGCAAAGCACGCGTAAGCACCAGCCTCAGGCCACGTCCTTTAACTCGGCTGGCACGCCTGCCCCGCCGTCGGCGCCGCCCGCCGAGCGCTTGACGGCGCGGGTGCCGCCCGAGGACGGCTTGGTCAGCACCTCGTCGCCGCTGCCGGCGTCCCCGTCCGTGCCGCTGTCCTCGGGCTTGTCGAGCGCGTCGGGGATGAGCCGGAGCAGCGGCGCCGGCAGCAGCTGCGCCGCGTTGCACAGCGCCACCTGCGGCGCACGCGCGGCGCGCACGTTAACGGCGTCTTGGCCGCGCTTTTCTCCCGCGAAGTCTTTTGTTCGTGGTGGCCCTCCTCGTGATCATTGCGGGCGCACCAGGGTGAAGAGGTGCGTGAAGTCGGTGCTCGTGACGCCGAGCGCCTTGGTCAGGCCCGCGCCCAGCCCGCTGCCCAGGAAGCTCCCAGCTGCAGGGACAGCCACAAGACGCAGGGGACGAGAGGCGTACTGTGAGCCCAGGCCACCCAACTTCCCACCTGAGCCCCTCCACACCGCGCCACGTGCATCGCACAATCGGCGGCAGGCAGGCAGGCGCGACGCTGGCCGGCGCTGAGCGCCCTCTCACCGTTGAGCACGCTCATGAGCGTGGCAAAGAGGGTGGCTTCCACGCCCTGGGGGCACAGGCGCGCCGCCAGCACCAGGATGGGCAGGAAGCTGGCCTGCGGCACACAGGGGCACAGTCACAGACGGCGCACAGCACCGTGAGCGTGAGGCACCAAAGTGGTGGAGGGCCGGACCCAGCGCAGCAGCGCAGCGTAGCAGGCGGCGCGCGCGGAGGTGAAGGGATGGGAGGGGTGGCGAGCAGCGCAGCGTCCCCTCCACGCCAACCAGGAAAGACCAGGCAACGCACCTGCCCCAGCGCCGTGAGCAGCGCGGCGTCCCCCAGCACGAAGACCTGGTCGCTGAGGCCCAGCGCCACGTTGGCGCGCGACACGAGCAGCAGCTGCGTGGAGCCCAGCGCCGTGCCCAGCAGCATCGCCCACCTGCACCCGCACCCCACAGCGAACGCAGCGCAGCGCAGCGCGCACAGGTGGCGTGGAAAGAGCTCCGCGGCGCAGGCCGGCAGGCTCTACTTGACGAAAGAAGCTGAGTGCTGCACTCGCGTTCTGCGCTGATCGCGGGCAGAGAAGGGACAGCTCGCGGGCGGGCAGGCGGGCAGGCGGGCGCGATTCGCGCCGGGCGTGTCGGCGTCGCGGACGGGCGCGGGGGCGCCGCGGCGCTCACCAGAGGATGGTCCGCAGCGGCACCTTTTTGAGCGAGGTGTTGTACAGCGCCACGCCTGCACGCGCGCAGCACAGCAGCGAGCAAAGGGCGCCCGAGCATGGGGACAGCCTAGCACCTTCCGGTCCGCAGCCGGGCAACGCGGCGGCGCGTTCGCACGCTCCGGCCCAAATGCTCCTCAAGCGAGCACGTCACCGCCCCGCACCTGCCAACGAGGCGAGCGACCCCACCAGGCGCACGCGGCCCAGGAACTCTGGCTGGAACCCCAGCTCGTTCGTCTGCGGGCGTGTACAGGCACCCAGTTCACGGCGCTGCGCTGTGGCAAGGCAAGACCAGAACACCAGCGCTGGACGGCCGGGGGCCTGGACGCACGCGCCAGCACGCGTCTCCACGGCGAGCGCGCGGGACCAACACAGAGACGCGCGCCCTCACGCGGTGTGCCCGCCCGGAACGCGGCAAGAGGTCTTGCCGCGCCCCGGCGATGCAACCTGGCCTATACCTGAAAGTAAAACATGGCCGAATCCGCCGACGGCGTGGCCTGCCCCAAAAACACAAAGAGCGTCGGCAGCAGGATGTCCCGCCGGCTGATGGCCTGCCACAGCATCCGCCCCCGCACCGCCACCTGCCCCCACACCCCGCCGCCGCCGCCCCCGGGCCCCTGCAGCCCCCCGCTGGCCGCCGGCAGCAGCGGCGCCCGCTCCCCCGCCTCCCGCTGCTGCTGCTGCTGCTGCTGCTCCCCCCACTGCTGCTGCGGGTCGCCCGCCGCGCCCGTGCCGCTCCGCGCCCTCACGCCGCCGCCGGCGCCGCCGCCGCTGCCGCCCGCACCGCCCAGCAGCCCCTGCAGCGCAGCGCCCCGCCCGGGGCTCTGCGACCGGTGCCGGTGGTGCATGCTGCCGCTGCCCGCCACGCCGGCCACCGCGCCGCTGCCGGCGCCCGGCGGCAGCCGCGGCTGCCTGCCCTGGCCATTTGTGCCGTCACCATCTAGAAGGATCTCCGGCGGGGGCGTCGCGCTGCGGGCGTTGGCTGCAGCGGCGGCGCCTGCTCCGCTGTGCGGGTCACTGTGCCAGGGCGAGGTGGGGGCCGCGCCGTTGTCTGGGAGGGCGCGGGATGAGGCGGAGGAGGTGACGCGGGGCTCGTCGATGAGCAGGGCGGAGCAGCTGACGATGAGGGGGAAGAGCGCCGTGACGCCAAACACGGCCCTGCGCGGGCCCAGGGCGGGGCGGCGGCGGCAGCGCCTCAGTTTGTCACGTTTGGCGTGTGCCACGGGCGTTGCCAGCGCTCTCGCATGTCAACGAGAGAGGGAAGAGAGGCTTTCTCACCCGGTTCCCACTGACTCGACCTGCTGGTGGGACAGGCTGAGCGCAACGGGAAGCCAAGCGCTCGCCGGTTCCCACAGACTCGACCAAAGAACCTAACCAGGCCAAGGCAAAGCCAGAGCGCTCACCTGGTGCCCACAGACTCGACCAGGGATCCCGACCAGTAGGCCGACAGGATGCCGCCCACAGCCGCCGAGCCCCAGCACAGCGACTGCAGCGACCCCGCCACGGCCTGCGCCACCACCCGCCACGCAGCACGCGCCGCACGCCCAGCCTCATAACGCGCCAGCCTCCTGAGGCGCCGTGCCCCCGGCGCGCACCAGCCCAGCGCCCCACCATGCCTCCTCCGACGGCAGCGAGGCCCGTCTTGCAAGCCAGAGCCTGCAGTCTGGGCGCAGGTCCCGAGCTGCCCCCCCAAACTCCGCACAAGTGCTCGCTTCTCCGGCCCAGAGCACCACGCTTGCGGTCCCTGTCCAACAGCAGGCGGGACCGACCACTCCACCCACGCACAGCCCCTTGCGGCGCGTCCCTGGCCCGCTCCACCAGCCAAGGCCCTCCTGCCCCACTGCAACGCACATGGCGCTCTGCCGACCAAGGCCCCACCCCACACCCCACATCCCACACCCCACACGCACAGCCCACCTGAGGCGCGTCCCTGGCCCGCTCCACCACCAGGCTGTCCACCAGCACGTCCGACGCCGCCGTGGACAGCGACGCCGCGATCATGGCGCCGGCCGCCGACCATGAGTCGCGCGCCACGAACGACAGCACCAGCCACGCGCTGACGCCTGCGCGGCATGCAAAAAGGGCGCGGGCGCGGGCACGTCTGCACCAACGCTCCACAACGGTCTCGCCTGTCAGGCTCCGTTCGGGGTCAACCCGCCCAGCTGACCGCCCCAGTCCCCCCCCCCCCCACCACCGCAGGAGTCCAGCCAGCCCCTCCACCCCACCTTGTGCCCCACAGCCAGCACCGGCCTCCAGCCCACCCGTGAGCCCTCTGCCCCCCTCCCCAGTCCACCTGTGAGCCCAGCTAAAACCAGGTACGAGCGCCGGTGGTACCCCCACAGCGGCACGCTGTCAGAGATGAAGCCGTACTGCAAAGCAGCGCAATGCAAAGACGGCACCACAGCATGACGCCGTCGCCGCCCCGTCCCGCTGCCGCCCGCGCCCCGTGCCGCAACCAACCCCAGGCGGTGCGGTCGCTGGGTGGCGGCTCACCAGGGGCTTGATCATCCAGGGCAGGCCGGCCAGGCCGGTGATAAAGGCCACGTCGGCGGGCTCCAGGTTTAGCTCGTCCTTGAAGAAGAAGCTAACGGCCAGCCGGCTGAGCCCGAGGATGCCTTGCACAAAGTAGACTGCGCGCGCTCCCCGGCCAGGTGCACCGCACCACCACGCTCAGACAGTGTGCACTGGCCGGTGCGTCGCCGGGCCGTGAGGAAATTCAGCGATGCTGCCCCGCAAGTAAGGTTGCTGCGCGGGCCTTGGAGGAGCGGCGCACCCATGGAGATGGCGAGCAGCTCGGGTGTGGGCTCCAGGCCCAGCACCTTGATGCCCGTGCCGTCGCCGTCGCTGAGCTTGAGCGCCACGAGCACCCTGTCCAGCGCCGTGGCGCCCCTGCTGCCGGCCCTGCCGCCGTGGCGCTTGCCGCTGCCGGTGGGCGGCATGATGGTGTTGACGGGCCCGGGCAGGCGGGGGAGCAGGTCCTTGTCCTCGTCGCCAGCAGGCAATGAGAACGCGGGCCTCAGCAGACGCTGACCATGCTGCCTTGGTGCTTTGCTGCGCTGATGGTGAGGAAGAGCTGGGCAGATCGAGCGGACTGCGGGCGGAGCGAGCGGAGAGCGGAGGAGCGCAGAGCCTCGACAGGTTCTTCGCATTCGGATGCACGCCGACACCGCGCAGTCGTGTCCCAGGTGCGCTTCCCTCGCACCTGCCGTGTTGGGCCACTTCTTCGATCTTGGGCCCGGAAGGTGCCCATGCAGCTCTCCGCCCGCTGCTGCGCTCCTCCTCGTGGCAGGAATGGCGGCGCCGATCCGGAGCAACTGCTCCTCTCGCATGGGGGAGCTGCTGCTCAAGGGATGGGCCATGCTGGCGGAGAACTGCCCCCACTGCGCCGTCCCGCTGATGCGGGACCGCGCCAGCGGCATGTCGCTCTGCGTCAACTGCGACTCGCGCTACGACAAGGACGGCGTCAAGCTGCCTGAGGAGGATGCGCCCCAGCAACGCCCAGCAGCAGCAGGTGCAGCCGGAACGCCGGGCGCAGCGGCGCCCGCACGTGCGCCAGATCGCACCCCGCTCGCAGCCCCAGCGCGCAGCCCAGCCGCCAATGGCCCCGTCGCCAACGGCGTCCCGCCGCTGCGGCCGCTGGAAGCGTCCCCATCAGGTGCGCGTGCTTCTTCCTGGACGCTGGCGCCGCACCGCACAGATCACGGGGATTCGACTGCTGCGCTGCACACCGCTGCGTGCTGCTCATCGAATTCGCAGACGACGTGGCGGACGCCATCGCCCAGAAGCTGCAGGCCGGCTGGGCGCTGCTGGCGGAGCACTGCCCCAGGTGCGCGGCGCACCTTCGCCACCGCTGACACCCCGCGCTCCCGCCTCACCCCGCCACCCTCCCCACAGCCGTGCACCCAAACCAACGCTGCAATCGCAGGTGCAACACGCCGCTGGTGCGCGACCGCGCCACCCGCCGCATGTACTGCTGCTCCTGCGACCTCTGGGTGCTCACCGAGCAGCAGGCCAGCGAGGCCACCTCTGCCGCCTCCGCCTCCACCAGAGCAGCCCCAGCCCCAGCCGCCGCAGCAGCAGCCGCCACGCCGGCAGCCCACGCGGCGTCCCCACTCCCGTCGCCCAGCCCCCGCGTCACCCCTGCCGCCGCGGCCCCGCCCGTCACCATCAAGCGGGAGGAAGACGAGGACCAGGGGCGGGGCGGGGCGCCCGCGACCGCCGGCAGGGCGGGCGTCGGAAGCCTCCCCTCCCCGCTGGGCCACGTCCCGCCGCACCTGCTGCCCGCCGCCGCGCGCGGCCAGAGCAGCTTCTTCCTGCCCGTGCCGCCGCCGACGTTCTACACCACCAGCGGGCGGGCGGGCGCCACGGGCGGCGGCGGCGGCGGCAGCGCGGTGCAGTCGCCCACGCCCGCCGGCCAGCAGCAGCAGCAGCATCAGCAGCAGGCGGTTGACGTTCAGTTGGTGCTGTCGGGGCTGCAGGAGGTGGTGCTGGGCAAGGCGGTCGAGGTGACGCAGGCCATCCACGGCGTGCGGGTGGTGGACGGCGCGGGCCAGGCGGCGGTGGGCGGCGTGGAGGCGCTGGAGCGGCTGCTGAGGGTGGCGGGCGCGTGCGTGGCGGTGCTGGGGCAGGTGCAGGCGGCGGGGGCGGCGGCGGGGCTTGGGGGGGACGCGGGAGCTGGGGCGCCGCGCGGCGCGGGCGGCTACTGGGGCTATGGTTGATTGGCCTTCGTGTAACGCTTGCAAGACGGCTGCAGGCAGAAGAGCAAAAAGAGAGAACGCGAGAATGGAGGGGTCAGGGGTCCACGACGCTGATGAGCTCGTAGAAGCCCTCGCGCGTGAGCTCCAGCTTCTGCAGCTTCTCGTCGTCGTCAATTGCCTATGGGGGCACATGTGGGGGACATGGGGCAAGGTGAACAGCGTCACGCCGTGGCCTTTGTGCGGCGGCCCGCTGCAGCACACCGTCAGAGGAGTCCGCGGCGGTCCGCACGCCTGTTGGACGCGTGCAGTGCCTCTCCTCACACGGGTGCCAGCACCCTTTTCGCTGTCCAGGCACGGCCACTCACCTCGACCGCCTTGGCGTTTGCCTCCCAGGGCGAGGATGAGATTGCGCCAACCACCTCGTCGTCCGACAGGTCTGCGCAGGGCGGCGGCAGGCGGGGCGTACGATTGAGCACGCCACGGTCAAGCACCGGTGCAACATAGTCTGGGCACGCCGGGCGCCTGGCGGACAGCAGCAAGCCCCTCTGCGGTGCGGCACCAACACACGCCCAACAGGCAGCCCCCCCGGCATCAGGGGCTGCCTGGCCCTGGCGGGGCACGGCCAGCGCGCACACACAGTTCCCTTCTCCAGTTCTCTTCCCCCACAGCACCAGGGGCGACCTGGCCCTGGCGGAGGACGGGACAGCGCACGCACACACTTCCCCCGACGGCAGCTTCCGCCCCCGCACTCCCACCAGCAGTGGCGCAAGGGCGCGCTAGGCGTTTGCCCAACCTCCCGCTAGCAGGATGCGGCACCAGCTGTGTCCACAACGTCACGACGCCGAGCCGGGACGTGCTCGCCAGCGCCCGCTCACAAAGCGAGTGGCAGGGAAGCACGTGCCAACCTGCCGCACCCCACCCGTCTGCGCAGCTCCCCGGGGCTGCACGCGCACCGATCTGCTGCAGCGACTCGTAGGCCAGGTAGAAGACGGCGCCCTCTGGCGAGCGCAGCAGCAGCGTGCCGGGCGACTTGAGGTCCAGCTTGACGTCCCACAGCGCCTTGGTGTTCTTGGCGCTGCGCAGCGCCACCTGCGACCGGGAAGAACAGGCAGACACGCCCCACGGCAATGGTGCCAGGTGGCGTGGCCCGGCAGTGAGTGCGCTGCGTGCCATGCACAAAGGCCAAGCCACCTGTTGAACAGCGCACCTTGCCGTCAAAGGCGCGGGTGAAGCCCAGCACGCTGCGCCGCTCCTGCACCTCGGTATCGGTGAGGAAGCCCAGGTTGTCGCCCGCCCTGCTGGTCTCCGCCACCGCGGCGTGGCCTGAGCCTGCGAATTGCATCGTGGTGGTCGTGCCTCTAGTGGTGAGGCGTGGGGCATCGCGCCAGGTGGCGGCCGCCGCGCGCATCGCTGTGCGTGTGCGCCTGCCCCTGCGCTGACCTGCGAGGAGCAGGCCCGCTGCTGCCAATGTGCAGGTCGCCTGCAGCACGTCCTGCGCCCGCGGCAGCTTCCACTGCTGCGATGGCTGCGCCATGGCCGCCAGCGGGCGAACCGCGAGTCGCCGGCTGGACGGCGCGGCGCACGGGCGGAGAGAGCTAAGTGATCGTGACTGCAGCATCGTGCGCGTGTGTGGGCGCCGCAGAAAGGAGGAAGGGAAGGAAGCGCTCGTGGGTCCGAGCGTTCGAAGCAGGCTGTCAAGGCTGACAGCTCCTTGGCGGAGGAGGAGCAGGCTTTGGTAATGCTCTAAGGGCGCTTGCTGCGCCCTGGATCACGGCGATCACCACGGATCACCGGATTCGGCGCGCGCACCCAACGGACGGCAGAGCAGGCCGCCGTGCGGCCGTGATCAACTGCCCTGCCCGCCACGCCCACAGGCACCACTTGCCTGCCATTCCTCTCTCGCCTGCGCTTCTGCGAGCCTGCTTTCACGCACACGCACGCAAGGCCTGCCCGGCACAGCGCGCGCGGCGCGATGGAGGATGCAGCACATTGCGACCACCACGTCGGCTCCAGCGCGCGAGATCTCCTGCGTTGGGACTCGTTCCTGTTCGCGGTGCAAGCTTTGTCCGCTCCGTCGTGCGCCCGTGGGCCCGTTGCACACGCCCCCGGTGCACACGCAGCCAGCGCAAGCAGATGCAACGCCGCCCGGCAGCGCACCAGCAGCACAGCGCTACATGTCTGACTGCGCCCAGGCGCGCGCCTCCTGCTCCCGGTACCGGACCGTGGCCTGGTGCTTGAACATCTCGCGCTCAAACCCGGTGCTGCGGTCCACGCCGTCCCAGTGCCGCCCCGGGCGGATGTTGTACCGGTTGGCCGGCGCCGCCACGCCGCGCTTGAGCCAGCTGTGCGACGGCACGTCCTGCGGGATGATGAAGCCTGCACCCACACGCACGCCCACACGCACGCACGCAGCGGCAACGCGCCCAGGTGTGGTGTCGCGCCGACCTTCCGACGACGCACGCGCCCACCAAAGCACCCGCCGCTGAAGCCAGGCGAGCGGTTTGCCTCAGCAAAGTCCCCCCTACGCAACCAAAGCACGCACCCGACAGCTTGAGCTTGCTGGCGTCGTAGCGCTCGGTCAACGCCGCCGGCTCGGCCGCCTTGCCGCCGCCTCCTCCTCCGCCCCCGACGCCGGCCATGGGGTCGCCGAAGCGCGAGCGCTGCCGCAGCAGCGCGTCCCGCTCCCGGTCGCCCTCGTAACGGGCAAACGGCGCCGCCGCCTGCGCACGCGAGGATACAGGGGTGAGGCAGCGAGGTTAACGCGCCAGCAGCCCGCGACAGCAAGGTCCGCGTCCGCGTCATCTGCACCGCTGCCGCTCCCCGCCCGCGCGAAGGACCGCGCGAAGGAACCATACGTGCCCCGCAGCGCACCTCCTCTGCCATGCGCTTGGCCGCCTGCTCGGCGGCGTGCCGCTGCGCCAGGCCGCCGCGCCACTCGAGGTGCTGCTCCGCCTCCTCCTCCTCCTTGCTCTTGATCTGCGCACAGACACACGCCACGCGCAACGCTTGAGGCAGGCGCGTTCTGGGCAGGCGCGTTCTGTCACAGCCGTGGCGCCGCCCCGGGTCTTCGCACCTTTTTGCCGTCCCTGCCCACGGGGGCGCGGGAGCTGGCAAACTCGTCCCGGCTGACCGCCTTGCCCGTGGCGCGGTCGCGGTAGACCGTCTCGGCGTTGCGCCCCGCCGCCGCCACCCTGCAGCGCGGACGCCAGGCCACCCAACGCATGCACTCTCTCTCTGCTCGACAATCGGTCGCGCAGCTCCGCCGTGCACAGCCCCCGCTGCCGTCACGCTCTGGCATTCGCATGAAACAGCACCTCCACAGGTGCTGCATGGTCCCTGCTCAGGCGCGCTGCAATGCTCGTGAGCGCAGCCGCTGGCCCCCAGCCCCTTTACCACCACCAGTGCGCACCTGCGTGCCTGCGCCTCTGCCATCATGCGCGCCGTGTCCTTGGCCAGGGCCTCGGCCGTCACCAGGCCCGCCGCCGAACCGTCCGCCATGCGCGGGGGCTTGGCGGTGGGGCCGCCGCTGCCCGCGCGCCTGCGTGTGGGTCAAGGCACACTCAGCTCAGACTCCGGTGCACCTGGAACATGGCACACGCCGGTCGGGTGCTCTTGCGTGCAGGTCAGGAACGCTGTGAGGGGAGTCGCACCGTGGTGGCGAGGCGTCCGGGCTGTCATGGCGTGCGGCTGCTGCTGCTGGCTTGCGGGGCGGGGAGGCGTCCGGGCTGTCGGTCCGCGCTGCTGCCGCTGCTGGCTTGCGTGGTGGGGAGGCGTCCGGGCTGTCGTGCCTGCCCTTTCGGCGGGGCGGGGAGGCGTCCGGGCTGTCGTGCCGCGCTGCTGCCGCTGCTGGCTTGCGTGGCGGTGAGGCGTCCGGGCTGTCGTGCCGCGCGCGTCTCCGCGGCGGCGAGGCGTCCGGGCTGCTGTGGCGCGCGGCTGCTGGCTTGCGTGGCGATGACGCGTCCGGGCTGTCATGGCGCGCGCGCCTCCGGGGCGGTGAAGCGTCTGGGCTGGCGCGCCGCGCTGCTGCTGCCGCTGGCTTGCGGGGCGGCGATGTGTCGGGGCTGTCGTGCCGCGCGCGCCTCCGGGGCGGTGATGCGTCTGGGCTTCCACCCCGCGCTGCCGCTGGCTTGCGCGGCGGCGAGGCGTCCGGGCTGTCATGGCGGGCCCGCCTCCGCGGCGGTGATGCGTCTGGGCTGTCGTGCCTGCCTCTCCCGTTGCCCTGCCTCTGCTGCTGCTGCGCGTCCACGTTGACCCAGCCGCTGCCGTCCTCCGCGGGCTTGTAGAACTCCTGGGCCTGCGGGCACACGAGAACGCTTCCTGGTGCCCTTGACGTTTCGGCTGCGCCAGCTGCATGGACGCGACCTGCAGAGAGCTCCAGGGCTCGCCTTTTTGGTCTGCCGCAGGAGGAGCTTGGCCTCCTCGGGGTTGGCGATGACCGGCTTGACTGCGAGCACGCGAGCACGTGCGCACGGCACGGCGTGGCGCGCCTGCGTCCGCAGGCCCGCCACCTGCCCGCCCTGTCCCCGCCCCACCGTGGTGAGTTTCAACTCACAGTCGTCGTCCTCCTGCTCGTCGTCGTCGTCGTCGTAGACGCTGGGGCCCGGCCCGGCCTTGCCGCCCGCTGCGCTGGCCAGCGCCGGGGGCGGCTTGCGGCGCTGCGACTCCCCAAGCACGTCCTGGTCCACGATCTTGATGGCCCCGCCAGCTGGCGCCGCGGAGCTGGGCTTCTTCTTCTTCTTCTTCTTGGCCTCCGCGCCGTCTGTCCCTGCGCCGCCGTCGGCGTAGCGCTTGAGGTACTCCTGCATGGCGCTGGACTGCTTGGGGCCGCCCTGCGCCGCCACCTCCTTCTTGCGCTCCTCGACACGCAGCGTGGACAGGCCGTGAAAGGCGCTGACGCCCTTGCCTGCCATGCTGCTGCTTCCTGGCTGCTCTTGCTGTGTGTGCAGTCGCCCTGCGCGCTTGGCGCAGGCTGTCCCACGAGGCCAGGTGTGCGTGCGGGCGTGTGTGTTCCTGGTCCTCCCTCGGGCGCTGCTGCTCGCCGCTCTCGCTCTCGCCGCGCTATCACCCCATGCGCGCAAAACCCCTGGGGCTCGATCAGGTCGATCGCGTGCCCTGCAGCAGCGGGTGATTCGTCAGGAGCGACGCTATGAGGATGGAGGCGCTGGATTTGCCGCCTGCAGGCTGCTAGTGGCGGGCCACAGCAGGGGACGAGGAGCAGCTTGCTCACAGGGAGGCGATGGACGCAGACGACGAGCTCAGCAGCTGCTACGTGATCGCAGTGGATGAGCTGGGGCAGAAGGGCCTATGGGCATCCATCAAGGAGGTGGGGAACGGCGCTGCGTCGTGCACGCAGGCCAGCGCGCGCCTGTCGGCCAGGCGCAGCAATGCTGCAAGACAGCTGCAGCGCCACACAGCTGCAGCACCAGCACCAGCCGCGTGCTGACCATCATGGCGCGACCGTCGTCGCGCTCGCCCCCACGCCGCACGGCCTGCACGCAGGTGTTCGAGTCGCGCCTGCCGCTAAAGGATGTCAGCCTCTCCAACAAGCTGGGCCGCGTCATCACGCTCAGCACGCTGCCCGTGCAGTGAGTGCAGCGCGCGCTCGTGCCGCGGGCCGCACGCCGCAGCGCCGGCGTGCGCAGAGCCACCCAGGCTGAGCAGCGCTGGTGTGCTGCCCCCCTCCGCAGACTCCGCAGTGCCTCGTCTCACCTGTGTGCCTGACAAGCCCCTGTGACCCTGTGGCCCTGTGCCGCAGGTACGTCATGGCGCAGGACAAGCGCCTGCAGCGGCTCAAGCCCCTGGCCAGCTCCTCGGCCGTGTGGTGGCGCAACCCCTACGCCTACCTCATCCTGGTGAGCCACTCACCCACTCGCTCACCTCCCGCGCTCTCCCACACACTAAGCAGGCCCAGCACCCCACCCGATACTCCGCCGCGGCACCAGGGCTCAATCGTGAGGCCGTCCAGGGGTGCAAGCACCAAGGACGCCCGGGCGTGCGGGGCGTCTGACGCGCTTGCTTTGTGGTGGTGGTTCGTCGTTCGCAGATGTGCACGGCCGACGTGAATGAGTACCGCGCGCACTTCAAGCCGGTGGCGCGCAAGGTGGTGCAGGAGCTGGAGCGGGACGGCGCCTCGCAGGTGCGCATGTGCTGCTGACTTTGCGCATCGCCCGCCCCTCCGCACTCCAGTCTTTCTTCACTTGCGGGGCACTCACGCGGCATGCGCATCGCGCAAAACGGAGCAGCCGCCACGCCAGGGCCGGTGGACGACGATGTGCGCAACGCCATGGCCTGGGCGCGGCGCCTGCCGACGCGCCGCCTCGCGCGCCACCCGCGCCTGCCTGCCTGCTTGCCTTCCTGCCTGTGTGCGTGCGTGCGAGCTCAGGGCGGGCCGGCCGAGTGGCTGGTGGTGTATGTACGCCCGCCCAACCTCGACCCCCAGGACAAGGTGAGAAGGACGCGGTCTCATCACGCATTGATGGCTTGGTTTGCGGCTCAAACACCCGGGCGCACGGCACCTCCCGCAGGGCGCGGTGGGAGGGCGCGCGCGGACGGGCGGGCCGTAGCGCAGCCCCTAACCTAGAGCTCAGTGTGGGGCAGGCTGCACGCGCACGCACTAAACGGCACCTGGTGAGCGCTTGCTTCTACCTTGCTCATCCTTGGGTTGCCTGCAGGCCAGCCGCAAGGTGTTTGAAAAGATCGCCGACGACTTCGGCTCGCCCCTCGCCGCCGGCGGAGGCGGCGGCGGCGCGGGCGGCGCCGGCGGCGCGGCGTCCTCCGGCGGCGCCGGCTCGCGCTCGGGCGGCCGCGGCGGCGCTCCGTTGGTGCGCGTGGTGCGGCTGGACTGGCCGCACCGCGGCGGGCTTGTGGGGCCTGGCGGACAGCCGCTGCCCTTCGTCCCGTCCACGCCGGCGCCGGCGTCGGGCGCCGCCGCCTTCTTCTCCGACCTGGCGAGGCCGTTCAGCGGCGGCGCCGCTCCGCCAGGCGGCGCCGCGCCGGCCGACGGCGGCGCAGGGGCCGCGGCCCCCGCGGGCGGCGCGGCGGCGGGCGGGGCGGTCGGCGGGGCGGGGGAGGTGGTGGCGGGGCTGGACGAGGTGGAGGCGGCCCTCAAGGAGTGCGTGCGGAGCAGCTTTGAGAGCCGGCAGCAGGCGTACGTCGACGCGGTGAGCCCCTCCCCTGCCGCCTCTGCTCTTGCAAGTGCTGTGACGGTCTGCTTGTTCGCCTCGGCAGGGCCCAGAATCCAGCTTCCAGCCGTGTGAGATGCCTCACAGCACAAGTAGGCGAGCGGGCGGACAAGCGCGCATGCTCAGGCGCAGGAACGCAGGTGCGCGCCTCCGTGCGTGCGTGGGCGTTTGCCGTGTGTTCGCGCGCAGGTGCAGCGCCTGCTGGCCGAGCGGTTTGACCCTTCGTGGCTCTTCAGCCAGCTGTTCCTGGTCAAGGACTGTTACGCGCAGCAGCTCGAGGCGGCGGGCCTGTGGGCCGACGCGCTGCAGGAGGCGGTGGAGCTGGAGGCC
>VFQP010002517.1_pt1 | contig 20266 bp, 17 predicted proteins | sample 3512351 | NCBI WGS metagenome assembly VFQP01 (sample SAMN10412372, study PRJNA504923) | tailings metagenome | isolation source: Relicate 1 Philex TSF1 revegetated site | place: Philippines: Tuba, Benguet | collected 2017-08-29
CAGCTCACCGCCTGTTCAATCCAAAATGGGACGATGAAACAAACAACCGTGTTTTCGGAAAATGCAACAATCCCAATTTTCACGGCCACAATTACAAGCTGGAAGTAGAATTGGACGGCCCGATCAATCCTGAAACAGGCTATGTGCTGGACATGAAAAAACTTTCCGAAACAATCAAACAGGAAATCATTGAACGCTTTGATCACCGGAATCTGAACCTGGATTGCCCGGAATTCAAAGACCTGATTCCCTCAGCTGAAAACATTGCGTTGGTTTGCTGGAATATTCTTCGCGAAAAACTTCCGTCTCACCTGCAGCTAAAAGTCCGTTTATGGGAGACTCCCAAAAACGGCGTTGAATACGACGGGAACTAAAAATTGAATTCATAACAAGGAGTTTTGAATCTTTGTTACTTTTGTGAAATAGAAACAGAACATGAGAGCGCTTTCGGCAATTGGCTTTGTAATCAGTATCATCGGTTTGCTTTTGGTTTGCTACAACCAATTTGCAGTGATTCCCTTTCTGACTGATTTGAACAGCAGCGACGAAATCCGTGTGAATGAATTCACCATTACGCTTCGTCAAAACTACGAGACACAGCTGTTTTTTATCAGTACCTTAAGCATTATCGTTGGCGTTTTCTCCGTGTTATTTTGTTCCATGGTTTACCTTAGAAAAAGAACCCGAATGACCTTGATCGGGACAATTTTAGGAGTGATCGTTGCCGTGATGGGAATTGTTCATTCCTGGTACTAAACAAAGTTCAAGAGTTAAAAAGCTTCAACACGTTTAAATTCAACATTGAACGATTCAATCCAACTCACTAAAAACAAATCTCCGATGGAACAAATATCTCTATTCTGGCATCGCAGGGATTTGCGGATTTCAGACAACGCCGGACTCTTCAAAGCGTTGAAAGACGGAACAAGCGTTCAACCTGTTTTCATTTTCGACACAACGATTCTCTATCACCTGCCCCAAAACGATCAACGGGTTTTATTCATTTACCAATCCATTCAGAAGCTTCAAAATGATTATGAGAAGATCGGGGTTTCCCTGTGGGTTTTTCACGGAGATCCGAAAACCATCATTCCGGATTTAGTGAAAGAACACTCTGTCAAAAAAGTATTCTGTAACAGGGATTACGAACCGGACGCCATTGCTCGTGATAAATTCGTTTTTGAAAAGCTCCGGGAACTTGATTGCGTTTTTTCCGGATCGAAAGACCAGGTTATTTTTGAAAAAGAAGAAGTTGTGAAGCCGGACGGCAATCCGTACAGTGTTTATACTCCCTATATGAAACGCTGGAAAGAAACTCTGAACGATTTCTACCTGAAACCTTACCCGGTAGAGAAATATTTCGGAATGTTCTCAAAGGGAAATCAAACAGCTATTCCAAGTTTAAAGGAGCTCGGTTTCAGCGAAACACAAACCCAGGACTTTCCTTCTAATGAAATCCCCTCCAACATTATCCGGGATTATCAAAACACCCGGGACATTCCAGCCATAAACGGAACTTCCCGGCTAAGTCTTCACTTGCGTTTCGGAACGATCTCTATCAGAACATTGGTGAAAGCTGCTTTACTCAGCGAAAAATACCTGAATGAATTGATCTGGAGGGATTTTTACCAAATGATCTTGTATTGGTATCCGCGAACGGTTCACAGCGCTTTCAAAAGTGAATACGACCGCATTGAATGGGAATTTGACGAAACACTTTTCAAAGCCTGGCGCGAAGGCAAAACAGGATATCCTCTGGTTGATGCTGGAATGCGTGAACTCAATGAAACCGGACACATGCACAATCGTGTGCGCATGGTTGTTGCAAGTTTTCTGTGCAAACATTTACTTCACGACTGGCGCCTGGGAGAACGTTATTTTGCCGAAAAACTATTGGACTTCGAATTGGCAAGCAATGTCGGCGGATGGCAATGGGCTGCAGGGTGCGGAGTTGATGCTGCTCCTTATTTCCGCATTTTCAATCCGACCAGCCAGCAGGAGAAATTTGATCCGAAATTTGAATATATCAGGAAATGGGTTCCTGAATTCGGTACAGATGCTTATCCGGAACCGGTTGTGGAACATAAATGGGCAAGAGAACGCGTTTTGGAACGCTACAAAAAAGCTTTAAATGATAAAAACTGATTGGTTTTTCAATTGGAATTCTTCTTCTAAAAGAACACCGAATCCTTTATAAACAGTGGGCTGTTCGCAATATCGCGAACATGCAACCCGGAGGAGTAAAATTCACTCCTTCCCTTCTACCGGAATTTTACTGCCGCTGCAACTCACCCGATCTCCATTTCTGCAGGAATGTCGCCCATGCAAACGGATTCAGCAAGTTGTTCACAGGGGATTGCCCCATCGTATATAACCTGGTATTGTTCTGATTGACCACATTTCCGAAAGAAAGTGAAGCATCACTCGGAACCATCGATGCAATTGACGCCAAAGACTGCCCGGATAATTGTTTCTGAGCTCTCAGCATCGCATCTTCATATGGATTCATTTCGATAAATGCCTGGGCAAACGCTTCTTTTGACGGCCATGGATAAACGACTACTTCTTTCAACTGAATCGTATCCACTGTCATCATATGGATAATGGAGTAGCGATCCTCTTTCAAACTGTCAGGAACAATATACGAAGAAGGTTTGTGACCATAATACTTGAATAAAATGGTATCTCCCGGCTGAACAACCAACGAGAAAAAACCATAAATGTCGGCAATCGTGCCTCTTCTCACTGTTTTATTATAAACTGCTGCGTAAGGCATTTCCTGTAAACTATCCGAAGAAACAACCACACCTGACAACTGAATCAATCTTTCCTGCTTCTGAGAATTTGCATTCAAAGAGATCGCCAGAATCATTCCTATAAGTCCGTATTTCAACCAATTATTCATGCTACAAGAATACGGATTTTTGAATAATCTCAGAAGGCTTTTCGCTTGTTTAACAATAATTATCAAGAAAAAACAAAAAAGTTAACAGAAAGTTTAACTAAACCGATTTGTTTCTGCGCGAAAATAATTACTTTTGCGAGAATTTATTTCAAAAATAGGTTCACACATGGCACTGTCCAATCTTAATTCAGTCAGAGAAGGTCTCACATACGACGATGTACTCTTAGTCCCAGCATTCTCACAGGTTCTACCCCGCGACGTTCAGTTAAAAAGCAAAATCACACGCAACATTGAGGTAAACACCCCAATTGTTTCCGCAGCAATGGATACTGTTACGGAAGCAAGTCTTGCAATTGCACTTGCGCAGCACGGTGGAATTGGCGTGATTCACAAAAACATGACTATTGCCGATCAGGCCTTAGAAGTAAGAAAAGTAAAACGTTCCGAAAGCGGAATGATCCTGGATCCGGTTACCTTATCGGAGCACGCACTTGTCAATGAAGCGCTTAGCCTGATGGCCGAGCACAAAATCGGCGGTATTCCGGTAGTTGACGAAAATCGTAAACTCAAAGGAATCATTACCAACCGCGATTTGCGTTTCGAGAAGAATCACTCACGACCGGTTCGTGAAATCATGACTTCTGAAAACCTGGTGACAACAAAAGACGGAACAAGCCTTGCAACTGCTGAAGACATCCTTCAGGAAAATAAAATAGAAAAATTACCGGTTGTTGATGGGGACAACACATTGATCGGGTTGATTACTTACCGCGACATCATCAAGGTAAAAACACATCCGAATTCATGCAAAGATCAATACGGAAGGTTGCGCGTTGCAGCTGCGGTCGGAGTAACACACGACACCATTGAACGTGTTCAGGCTTTGGTTGAAGCCGGTGTTGATGCAATCGTAATCGATACAGCTCACGGACACACGGAAGGTGTTGTTGTGAAACTGAAAGAAGTAAAAGCAAAATATCCGAAACTGGATGTAATTGTTGGAAATATCGCAACGGCTGAAGCAGCGAAATACCTGGCAGATGCCGGTGCAGATGCAGTGAAAGTAGGAATCGGACCAGGTTCGATTTGTACAACACGCGTAATTGCAGGAGTTGGTGTTCCGCAATTGACAGCTGTAAATGATGTAGCACTTGCATTGGAAGGAACAGGAGTTCCGGTAATCGCTGACGGTGGAATCCGCTACACAGGAGATATTGTAAAAGCAATTGCTGCCGGTGCGGACGTTGTAATGATCGGTTCTATGTTTGCAGGAGTTGAAGAATCTCCGGGTGAAACGATTATTTACGAAGGAAGAAAGTTCAAATCTTACCGCGGAATGGGTTCTTTGGAAGCGATGCAAAAAGGTTCAAAAGACCGTTATTTCCAGGATGCAGAAGACGATATTAAGAAATTGGTTCCGGAAGGAATTTCAGGACGCGTTCCTTACAAAGGAAACCTGTTCGAAGTGGTTTACCAGATCGTTGGTGGTTTGAGAGCCGGAATGGGATACTGCGGTGCAGGTTCTATTGACAAATTGAAAGGGGCAGAATTCGTTCGCATTACTTCTGCAGGAATGCGCGAGTCACATCCTCACGATGTAACGATCACAAGAGAAGCGCCGAACTATAGCTTAAAATAATTTCAACTTCGTTGGAAGTTTTTCTGATAAGCGGGTTACATTTACATGAACCCGCTTATTTTTGTATATAAACCTTTCAAAACGAATGAAGCTTTTCACCTGTATTGTCCTGTTACTGAATGTCGCTTTCGCACATGCGCAGGTTTCATACGAAAACCGGGTTCCGCTTCAGTCGAAAGGTGAAATTCCCGCTTTTATCCAGGAGAATTGTCACTTCATGAAGTTCGACAATTCGCAAACTCCCTATCTCACCACCGGAAAAAGTACCCCGGATGAAATTCAATCCGTCTTCGGAAGTCTGGCATCCAACGGAAGAATTGTTTACGGCGAAGAAGTTCATGCGTTTTGCTCCGGGTTGTTGCGCGATTTACTTCAACAAGATCCCGGAATCGATCCAAACATCGAAATCTACCCGTTTAAATCGTCTTTGGTGAGCATTCTCAATGACGGTCGCTCTAAAATTTATATTTCCACCGCGTTGATCGCAAGGGCAAACAAAGTAGAACAGCTTTATTTCCTGATCGCTACGCAACTCTATCATCTGAAAAACAATTCAATTCGCAATACGATCAAACTGAACAGGCAACCGAATCTGAATTCACGCTTGTCCCAGTTGAGTAATTACGACAGTATTGCAACCAGTAAAGCCGATTCCTTTGCATTGAAACTGAATGATCAACTAAATCTTGATCCGTATTTCCTGATTGAGGGATTGAACATTCTCCGTTTGAAAAACGATCCGATCGAACAAGTTCCTGTTCCGGTGGACTATTTCAATTCAGAGCTGATGACCGTTCCAACCGTTTTGTTCGACAGAAACAGTTATCGCCTGGAAAAAGAACTGATCAGTCCGTATGCGATGCAGGTTTTAAAACGGGAAGAAGAATTAAGCAAGAATTTCATCGGCACAGCCCGGGTTGAATACCAGGTAACTCATCCGGATTTTGAAGAAATCGTCAACCTGTGTGCTTTTCAATATGTGGAAGACCTGCTCCTTGAAAACAAGCCTGAGGATGCACTTTATCATCTATTCCTTCTCGAAACCCGGAACCTCGACAAAAGACTCATTGCAAAACTCAAGGCGCATTCCTGGCTAACGATTGTTCAAAAATCGCTTTACCCGGTCTATAAAAAAACGATTATTTTCAGAAGGTTTTACGATTCTCCCAGTTCTGTTTTTTTCCTTGGACTCTATCGCTTAAGTTCCGGGAAAACCGCTTCCATGGCATTGGGATTGCGAATCATTACCGACCTGGCAAAAGATACCAGCAATGCAGAACTTGGCCTGATTCGCAATTACCTGATTGATCTGATTCAAAACAGCAAGGAATTCAATCCCGGTTTCTTTTATAAAAAGAGCTATTCTGAAGTTCTGGCAAACAATCCTGCCGATAATCCAATTCCTGCCGATTCACCTTTTTACGCCTACGCATTAAGCGACCTTGTATCTGACCCGGGATTTATTGAGCTCATCACCGGAACAAAACCGGTTTATGAAACAACAGAAGAACCCTTGACCATGCTAACTCTCGAATCAACGGCATTTCTCTTTCATAAAAAGAAACTGAAAGCAGAAAAAACAGCAGAAAAGACCAAATTACTGGCGGAAAGCATTGAAAACAACAGTATTGATCATGAAGTAAACATGAATTCTTTCACTCTTGACACTACCGACAAAAACGTTGCGACACAGCTCTACAATTTGCGATACACACTCAATACCCTTGACCGGCAGATCCGGAATCAAACCAATTACCAACGGGGCGTTTTCCCTTTAAATTTCAGCCGGATGAATGCACTTTCTGCGAATGGAAACGAACGATTATCCGGTGTATTTCACTTTGAAAACCAGTACAACCTGAATATCCAGGGTTATCACCTGACCGGAATTTTCCTTGTTCCGCTTCCATTCATTTTGACCGACCTGGTACTTGGAGGAAATCACTGCCAGTTTATTTCGTTTATTATCGACAGGCAAACCGGGAAGGTACTTTTTGCCGAAAATTCGAAATACCGGGACCCTTTGACGAAACCGTTTATCAAAAACAAGATTCAAAACTCATTTCAGACTATCTTTAAAACACCTTCCGGCTTATGAGAATTTGGTTGATTTGTTGGTGCTTTGTTTCTGTGTTCGGTTATTCCCAATCGGGATACCTGAACCAGAAAAACCTGGTATCGGTCGAATTATTCGGAAATTCCCCGTTGATTCTCAACACCAAACTTCCTCAATACCACTTCGAGAAAGGAAAAATGGTTGAGAAAAAGGAATGGTTCAACGGAGGCGGTAGCATCTACTACCTGCGTGTTTTAAGCAAGAAAATCGGTTTCGGGGTTGAAGCGAATATTAAAAACCTGAAAGTGATCGGTCCGAAGAATTTCAGTATTTCGAATAATACCACCAATGTGGTTGTGACGGACACCACCTGGCTTCGTGCGAATCCGTTCAATGTTAATTCCTATGCCTTTCTGGCTCGATTGGAGGTTTACAACAAATTGGGAAATGGCCCGGTAGGACTTGCGCATGTGATCGGACTGGGTTTTTCACTTTCAAAGGCGATCGACAAAACCTATTATTACAGCCTGAACGAATTCGGGACTCAAAGTGCTTATGAAAATTACTGGTCTACGCCAGACAAGTTTTACCTGGAGAAAAAATGGCCGCTCATTAAATCGATTGTTGCTCAATACAGCGTCCAGATGCGCTATCCGCTCGGAAGCAGGTTTTCACTCAACTTCGGAATCAAATCACTGATCAATATCGCACTTCCGGTCCGGGAAAAACGCATCAATACCAATGACAATGACCCGTATCGCCTCGACAATCTCTTCTACAACCTGCGAAAGGAAAATGCATTTTCGTTGAATCTGAATGCTGGTGTGAGTTATCATTTTTAATGCTACAGCCGCTTGCACTTATCCGTTCGGGTGATTTTGTCTTGTGTTCCCGATACATTCCGTACATGTCAATTCGAGTAGGCAGCTTTACTGACGTATCGAGAATAATGGACGGAATACCCGAACAGACAAGGCAAAAATCCCTAATCCAACACCTTCGATTTAAATCCGGACAACAAGCTGTGAATCGTCATCAGATCAGAATAAATCTTACTTAATTTCTGCCGGTATTGCGGATCCAAAATGGCCTGATTGAAGTCGACCGGAATGTTTAACAAACCGTTTTCAATTGCATCCAGTTTTGCTATAACCTGGTTATAAGCCTCCGGATCTACCTGCCTGATGAAATCATCCAGGAAAAATTCCGTTTGCGAGATATAAAGCGGTCTTGGATCCAGGAACAAACGGATGGCTTCAACTTTGACGAACAGTTCATTCATCGTAAAATCTGCGAAACGGCTCATTTCATATTTCTCCGATTGCGCATCCAGAGGTCTTTTAATGCAATTCCCGGCCAGATCTGTTTTGATGTATTTCAACAAACCGCTCATGATGCAATCAAATACTGCTGTCGGCTCGGCTTTCATGAATTCATTTTTCAGGTCATCCTGGTTGAGCAATTCCAGGAAATCATTCCGAAGCGCCATCGAGGCAAACAAGTAATATTGTCTTCTGCGCAGAAAATTATAATCATCGACCTGTCGGTTTCCCGGAGCTCCGTTACTTTGATCTTCTCCATACAATAGGAATTCCAGCACGTGCATCCCGCAGGAACGGTTGTTTGTCCCAATCACATTGTCCCAGCTTTTCACCGTTGCCTCTGTAATAAACGGGTAGTTTACCGGATCATTGATAATTCCGGCTGACGGGTTTGTACTCACGTAATCCACGTATTCCGGGTTGATCGGATAGGATTCTATCCGGGAATAAACGGCCTGCCCCGGAAGGGTAAACTGATCGTTTCCATACAAATAAGGGCCCAACAGCAAATACGTGCTTCTCAGATCAAAATAAGCAGATTTGGCAGTCACAAAATTAGTCGGACTCACTACCCCGTAAAAATTGCTTGCTGCATTGTAGTAAGAAACAACTTTTACATGATTCCGCCTGAACAACTCGCTCCTGGAAGTCATGTAAGCATTTCGGATCTTCGATAATTCAATGGAATAATGAGAATCTTCTTCAAAAGACCCTTTTTTGCAGGACAAAAGAACAGCCAGCGACAACCAGAAAAACAATTTCAAGAAATTCATGCGCTTCTTTTTAGCATCGGATTCAACTTATTGCACACATAAATATACTGATACGCTTCACAATGACTTCTATTTCCGCTTAAAATTTAAATTTTTCTTAAATCCTTCGATTTTACTTTCAAACCCGAAACAATGTGTTATTTTTGGCGTTCTTGGTTTGAATAAAGTATTACAATACATGAAAAAACGACTCTTATTAGCCTTCGGGATTTTGTTCGCTACTCATTCAATGGCCCAATCGGGTGGTACAGTCATGGAAATTGACGGTAAAAAAGTGAGCAAATCCGAATTTCTACAGATCTATTTAAAGAACAATAACGATCCGAAATACGATAAACAATCGTTGGATGACTACATGGAATTGTTCAAGAAATTCAAATTAAAAGTAGCTGAAGCAGAGGCACTTGGATACGACACAATTCCCAAGTTAAAGAAAGAACTTGCCGGTTACAGAAAGCAATTATCTCAACCGTACCTGATCGATTCTACGAAAAACAGCGCCTTGGTAAAACAGGCCTATGAGCGTATGAAAAATGAAGTTCATGCGGCCCATATCCTTGTAAAAGTGTCAGAAAATGCGTCTCCTGAAGATACTTTGGCAGCTTACAACCGGATTATGGCATTGAAAAAACGCGTTGAAAGCGGGGAAGATTTTGCAACTGTTGCCAAAGGGAAAAATGGTTCGGATGATCCTTCTGCGGCAAGAAACGGTGGTGATTTGGGTTATTTTACAGCTTTCCAGATGGTTTACCAGTTCGAAGAAGCTGCATACAACACACCGATCGGAAAAGTTTCCAATCCTGTTCGCACGAAATTCGGTTACCACATTGTAAAAGTAATGGATCTTCGTCCGGCAAGAGGAACCATCAAAGTTGCTCATATCATGGTTGCAACCGGAAAAGATGCAAGCCTGGAGGAATTGGAAGCGGCGCACAAAAAAGTAGAAGAGATTTACGAGAAACTAAAGCAGGGTGAGTCCTTCGAAAAATTGGCAAGCGAATTCTCGGATGACGCACAAACTGCAGAAAGAGGTGGTGAATTGCAACTTTTCGGGACAGGAACAACAACGCGTATGGTACCTGAATTCGAAGAAGCTGCTTTCGCATTGAAAGAAAACGGGGAAATCTCCAAACCGGTTCAAACGGCTTTCGGATACCACATTATCAAGCGTTTGGAATTGACTCCGCTTCGTTCTTTTGACGAATTGAAAAAGGAAATCCAGGGCAAAGTAAATAAAGATGAGCGTTCGATTGTAACCCAGCAGTCTTTCATCGAGAAATTGAAAAAGAGTTATTCGTTTAAAGACAGCTACAGCAAAACAAACAAATGGTTTGTTCAGAACATCGACTCAAATTATTTCAAAGGAACCTGGAATGCAAACGGTCTGAAATCAAACAGCACAATGTTTACTTTAGACGGTAAGGCTTTTACTCAAAAAGATTTTGCGGCTTACCTGCAAAAGAATTACAGAAGCTTCAGAAGCATGGATTCAAAAGCATTGGTTCAAAAGCAATACAACGCTTGGCAAAATAGCGAAATCCTGGCTTACGAAGAAAGCAAACTGGATACAAAATACCCGGATTTCAAAGCGCTGATGCAGGAATATCATGATGGAATCCTCTTGTATGAAGTGATGTCTGACAAAGTTTGGAACAAGGCAATCAAGGATACTACGGGGTTGAAAACATTCTTTGAAGAACACAGCTCGAATTACAAGTGGGGAAAACGTTACAATGCATATGTCTATGAGTGTCTGAACGACGATATCGCGAAGAAAGTAGCCGGAATGCTGAAAAGTGACACCATTTCTTCCCGCACGGTGATCAACACAATCAACAAGGATTCCGAATTGAACCTGCGTGTTCGTACCGGGAAATTTGAAGTAGAATCAACACCTTACTTAAAAGGGCACGATCTGAAAAAAGGTGTGAACCCGGTGTATGTTGTTGACGGGAAATATTACATCGTCAAAGTGGACGAAATTCTGGAGCCGGGAGCAAAAACACTTGCTGAGGCAAAAGGAGCCGCAACGTCGGATTACCAGAACTACCTTGAGAAAGAATGGCTGGCTGAGATCGCCAAAAAGCATCCGATTGTCATTCACGAACAAGTTCTCTATAGTCTTGGAAAATAACTACAGAAAAGCCGGTTCAATCCGGTTTTTCTTTTTTAAGAAAAAGTTTTAATTCTTAAAATAATGTAATTTGCCCGACGTTATTGATTGAATCTCAAAAAAGAACACGAAATTAGCAGTTCATTCGCTTGATACATATAAAAATGAAATACAGCATATTCCTTAGTTTATTTTTCACTTTGGCATTCACACAATCTTTTGCTCAACCGAAAATGATTGACAAAGTGATCGCTCAAGTGGGTGAAAACATCATTCTTTACTCTGAGATAGAGGGGCAGAAGCAATCCATGAAGCAAAACGGAACAACCGATGACGCTATTGATGAATGTGCCCTTTTAGAGCAAATGCTTTACAATTTCCTCCTGGTAAACCAGGCTGAATTGGATTCCATTCAAATCAGCAACGAACAGGTTGATGCTGAAATGGAGAACCGTCTTCGTGTATACGAAAACCAGATGAAGAATGTGAAAGATGAAAAAGGAAATCCGATTACACTCGAATCATTCTACGGTAAAACGAAGTCCCAGATCAAAGAAGAATTCAGAGCTACCATTAAGAAAAGAATGCAGGGACAAGAGGTTGAACGCGGAATTACTTCAGCGATTGATGTTTCGCCCCTGGAAGTAGAAACCTTTTTCAATTCCATTCCGAAAGACAGTTTACCTTACATCAACTCGCAGCTTTCGTTTCAACAGATTGCTATATTTCCTAAAATAACCAAAGCGGATAAAGAAATTGCTTTCAAAAAGATTTCCGATCTCAGAAAACAGATTGTAAGCGGGAAAACAACATTTTGTTCTGCTGCCAGCCTATACTCGGAAGATCCGGGAAGTGCTAAAAACTGCGGCCGTTATGAAAGTACCCGCGGAATGATGGTAAAACCCTTTGAAGCGACTGCATACAGCTTGAAAATCGGGGAAATCAGTGAAGTTTTTGAAACAGAATATGGTTTTCACTTCATGCAGCTGCTTGACCGAAAGGGAGACGATTACGTTGTAGCGCACATCCTGATAGCGCCGAAATTCAGCCTGGACAGTTTGGATGCATCCAGTAAACGCATGGAGAAATGTTACAGTGACCTGAAACAAAACAAAATCATTTGGGAAGATGCTGTGCGTATTTACTCAAACGACGCCAATACAAAAGAAAACAAGGGATATATCACGAATCCGATTACAGGAGAAATCAAATGGAGTGTTGAAGAAGTAAACCAGGTAGACCCGATGATGTTCCAGTTAACGGATGGACTGGAAATCAACCAGGTGACTTCTCCTACCCTGTATTTCGATTTTAACGAACGTAAAGAAGCAATCCGCATTGTGCGTGTTGCGGAAAGAACCAAACCTCACGTAGGGAATCTTGTTGATGACTATAATCTTTTCAGAATGATGGCTTTGGAAGATAAAAAGCAAAAAGCGATTGCAGCCTGGACGAAATCAAAAATCTCCACAGCGTATATCCGCATCGATGATTCATTCAAAGATTGCCAGTTCCAGAATCAATGGATTCCAAAAGCACCTTAAAGAAAAAACTATAAAGCCATGTCAGACGTTGCTGCTATTGAACAACTAGTAAAAGACTATCAAGCACTTAAAAACGAAATTCACCAGGTCATTGTCGGCCAGGAAGAGGTTGTCGACCAGGTACTGATTTCCATTTTCTCAAGAGGTCATTGCCTTCTTGTGGGAGTTCCCGGATTAGCAAAAACCTTGTTGGTGAATACCATTGCCGATACCTTAGGATTATCTTTCAATCGTGTGCAGTTTACACCCGATTTGATGCCTTCGGATATCGTCGGATCAGAGATTTTAGATGAAAGCCGCCAGTTTAAATTTATTAAAGGGCCGCTTTTCAACAATATTATTCTTGCGGATGAGATCAACCGGACTCCTCCCAAAACACAATCGGCGCTTTTGGAAGCGATGCAGGAACGAAGAGTGACAGCAGCCGGAACAACATATACATTGCCACATCCGTTCTTCGTATTGGCAACTCAAAACCCGATTGAACAGGAAGGAACATATCCGTTGCCAGAAGCGCAATTAGACCGTTTCATGTTCAATATCTGGGTTGATTACCCTTCTTTTGTAGAAGAATTGGCCATCGTAAAGAGTACGACTTCCGATACGAAAATCAAATTGAACCAGATTGTTTCGGGAGAAAAAATTGCGGAATACCAGGAATTGATCCGACGCATTCCGGTTCCGGATAATGTGCTGGAATTTGCGGTAAAACTGGTCGCAAAAACACGTAAAGACAACCCGATGGCTCCGCAGCTTACAAAAGATTTCATTTCGTGGGGTGCCGGACCAAGGGCTTCGCAATACCTGATCGTGGGAGCGAAATGTCACGCTGCGCTGCATGGTCGTTTTTCTCCGGATATTGATGATGTGAAAGCGGTTGCATTGCCGATCCTGCGTCACCGTATCGTGCGGAATTACCGTGCAGAAGCAGAAGGTTATTCCAATGACCGATTGATTACCGAATTGATGAATAAATAAAGATTATCAGATAAAACACAACAAAAAAGTCGGGGTAAAAAATTTTTCGCCCCGACTTTTTTTATTATTCATCACTACACGTTAATTGTGTAGGTATGTCCGTTGATTTCTATTGTGAATGTTCCGTCACACGTTCCTTGCCCGTAATCAATCTTCCGGGTCGATTTGCCAGTCGGAGTAATTTCCAATGTTCCTTTGGTGATGTAAGCACAGCCCACTTTCACATGTAAGGGATTGGTAATATTCGCAACATAACCATCTCCGTTCACTACCTGCGCGGTTGCCGTTCCGGTGATATCGTATTCATCATCCCAGATCCACAATTGCGTGTTGTATCCGTTCGTAAAGGTTCTTACCTGGTGGGAAACATAGGTCGCAATTTCTCCAGTAGACAAAGTAACTACTCCGTTCACGTTTACATCGTAATAAGGCTGCCCGGAAGAATTCGGCCCCATATTTTCAACCGTCATAAATCCTTCTACTTTGTGGTCGTTGACATAATAATTTACCGGCGTGTACTTGATGACCGTTCCCTGTGCGTAATAAGATCCGTTGTAAGAAACAATCAGTTTTCCACGACGTTGTTTCCCGTCATCGCAGGTACAGTTGTTTGTTCCCCAATCAATCGTCAGCGTATCCTGTGAGCCAACCGTATCCAATGTAATGATCACATTGCAATCCGCTTTTTCATACACATCATTTGCTTCGTACTTTCCATACTTGATAATGGGTTGCCCGATTCCGTAAACAAATGTTCCGCCTTTGTAGGCCTGGTCGGACATATTTGCCATTTCAGCAAAGGTACTTTCAACAATTGCATTGGTTTTGGGAGCGCTGCTTTCATCATACTTCCATTTCTTACAGGAAGAAACCTGTGCTATCGCAGCTATAGCAAGAGCTAAAATCAAAAATCGTTTCATTTTGTTGTAGTTTTAGAGATACGAATATCGTTGATAACAAAGAACATACCAAACGTTTTTCGCAACAATGAGTAAATATCACTTATAAACCAGCAGTTGGTAAAAAGATACACATCTTGTCTAAAATTTGTGCGTTGTACAAACCTTATCTGAAGAAACAGATACCTATTTAGCGACGAATTCAGTATGAATTTTGTTCAAAAGTTGAAAGAGTTCAACAGTTCAAACAAAAACTCATTCGGGAATTCGGGCTTTTTAAACGGTTTTAATCCGTTGTTCACATTTTGGTATTAATACTTTAGGTAAGTTCTTCAAAAATTCTCATTATCCATCACATATCTTTGTTTCATGAAAGATTTCAAATCTTTACAAGCCCTAATTGCACTCATGGATGATCCGGATGAGCAGGTTTATGCGCACGTTCGGGATCGTTTACTGGAATTCGGTCCTGAGGCAGTTCAGCTGCTTGAATCTTCCTGGGAAGAAAAAGATTACGGATTACTCTTTCAGTCGCGAATCGAAACACTGATTCACGAAATTCAATTCGAGGAATGCAAGCGCCAGCTTACTTCCTGGTATCACAGTTCTTCCAAGGATTTGCTGCGCGGATCGATCATCATTGCCAAATATCAATATCCCGGTTTAGACCAGAAACACATTTACGAATTTATAGAGCGGGTTCGAAGAGATTGCTGGCTGGAATTGAACCCGAATATGACGGCTTTCGAATCCATCCGGATTATCAATAAAGTTTTGTTCGGTCAGTACGGTTTTTCAGGAAACTCCAAGAATTACAATTCGCCGCTCAACTCGTTTATCAATACGGTGATCGAAACCAAAAAGGGAAATCCTTTGAGTTTGAGTATTCTTTACAGTATTGTGGCGCAGGAATTAAAACTCCCGATTTACGGGGTGAATCTTCCCAACCATTTCGTTTTGGCATACATGGACAACAACGGCGTAAACCAGTTTATTTCGAATGGAAACGAATACGGTGTACTGTTCTACATCAATGCGTTTTCCAAAGGAAGCATGCTTCAGAAGGACGATATCGTTCAGTTCTTATCAAGTATCCAGGTAGCTCCGCAAGCTTCGCATTTCCAGCCGTGTTCCAATTCGGATATTCTACGCAGAATGCTGACGAATCTCGTTGCTTCTTTTCAGCAAGTGGGGAACCTGGAAAAGGTGAATGAGTTGATTGAGCTGAGAAGCCTGTTGGATTAAATTAATTGCGAATTGAAAAGTGATATTTCGACTTCGCTCAATATCCGATTGAGAATTTGCTGATTACACGTTCAATTATCAATTATGAACGATTTAATTATCAAGAGGAAAATCTGAATATGAGAGAAACAGGATTCATCTTACTACTTTTACTACTGACCGGTTTTAAACCGGAAGTTCGAAACAATCAAAAGGCCATGACGCTCCCCGACTCAGAAGACCCGCTTGTAGTACGAACATGTTTCAACACCAACGCTGCCGATTGGGCTCACATATCTGAAAAACTAAGCGCAAGTTATGAAATGGGTTTCAGGGCATATGTTGCCTTCCTCAATGACAAACAATACGAAGGTCTCACTCCGGAGTACCTGGTTAAAAATGGCCCGGGAAAATACAGGCATACCTTCATTTTCTTAGCAGACAGCCTCACCTTTACCGATTCCGAAAACACGGTTCTATGCATTGATCTATACGACAATCCGGGAAAATCATTTCGCGTAATTCCATCTGAATTATGGGCCGTTGAAAACAATTTATCCATTGCCAATATGGATTTCTATGAATTTTACGACAATTGCGACGAAAAAGGAGTTTTCAGGGGTTTCGAGTAGTTAATCTAATTCAAAATTGAAAAGTTAAAAAGGAAAAACTCTTATATTCTTCATTTCTTCACATTCCGTTAGCTATCAAAGCACCCTTTTACATTTTGCATTTTGAATTTTAACCTTTCAATTCCCTTTCTTCGTATATTGCATCTGCAGAAAACAACCAACACAGCACCACCATTCAAAAATTCGTTGATAAAACAGGTAACCATGATAAAACATTCTTTAATACTCATGACACTTCTCGGAACAACCCCTTTTATCCAGGCGCAGGAAGACAAATACTTATGGCTGGAAGAAGTTGACGGCAAAAAAGCGCTGGAATTTGTAGCTGCCCAGAACAAGGCTACCGTTGAAAAACTGAGCATGGAAAAGGATTATCAATCCATCTATGACAAGAGTCTGGAAATTTCCAATTCTTCCGACCGGATTGTATACCCGGGAATCACAGGGAAATATGTGTACAATTTCTGGAAAGACAAGGATCATGAACGTGGAATCTGGAGAAGATGCCTGTTATCCGATTACAATGCCGGGAAAATGAACTGGGATGTTTTGCTTGACATCGATGAATTATCGAAAAAAGACAATATCAAATGGGTGTACAAAGGTGCAAGCGGCTTATTCCCGAACTATAACCGTTTTTTGATCCAGCTTTCGAACGGCGGCGGTGATGCGGTGTTGATCAAAGAATTTGATGTCGAGAAGAAACAATTCATCGAAAACGGATTTCAAATCGAAGAAGCAAAAGGCGGAGCCAGCTACATTGATGAAAATACCTTGTGCGTTTCTACCGATTTCGGTGAAGGTACAATGACGACTTCCGGTTATCCGCGCCAGGTAAAAATCTGGAAACGCGGAACCTTACTGAAAGATGCGCAACTGATTTACGAAGGACAGGCTTCGGATGTGGGAACCTGGGGCGGAACCTTACGCGACGGAATGAAAACCTATACGTTCATTTCCAGAGCTCCAACGTTCTTCACTTCACAAAAAATCATCTGGATTGACAACAAAATTGTCACCTTAGATATTCCCGAAGATTGCAACCTGAACGGTTTGTTGAACGATCAATTGTTGATTCAACTGAAATCCGATTGGACCGTCAATTCCAAAACGTATAAAAACGGGGCACTTCTGAGCCTGAGTTTCTCGCAATTACTGAAAGGAAACAAAAACGTTCAATTAATCCTTGAACCGGATGAATTCTCTAGTATTTCGGAAGTTTCGACAACCAAAAACAAAGTACTTGTGAATCTCCTGACCAATGTAACGAGTCAATTATACATTTACTCCTTTGCTGACGGAAAATGGAGCAATGAGAAAGTAAAAGCTCCTGATTTCGGAACGATTTCATTGATCACAACCGATGAGTTTTCCGATGAATACTTTTTCCAGTATGAAAACTTCATCACTCCAACGACACTATACGCTGCTGACGCTGCAAAAAACACCTTTACAGCAAGGAAATCACTTCCCTCCTATTTTGATGCGAGCAGATACGAAGTAAAGCAATTCAAAGCGAAATCAAAAGACGGAACGATGGTTCCTTACTTCGTAGTGGCGGCAAAAAACCTGAAGCTTGACGGAAGCAATCCAACGTTGATCGTTGCATACGGCGGATTTGAGGTTTCCTATCAGCCGTTCTACATGTCCAAATACGGAAATGCGTGGCTGGACAAAGGTGGCGTATTTGTTTTGGCGAATATTCGTGGTGGTGGCGAGTTCGGTCCGAAATGGCACCAGGACGGAATCAAGGAAAAACGTCAGAACGTTTTTGATGATTTGTTTTCAGTTTCGGAAGATCTGATTGCGAAGAAAATCACTTCGCCGAAACATTTGGGAGTGATGGGCGGAAGTAACGGCGGTTTATTAGTCGGAGTAGCATTCACTCAACGACCGGATTTGTACAACGCAATCGTTTGCCAGGTTCCGCTCCTGGACATGCAGCGCTTCAACAAATTATTGGCCGGAGCGAGCTGGATGGGTGAATACGGAAATCCGGATGTTCCGGAAGAATGGGCGTATATTCAAAAATATTCGCCTTACCAGAACCTGAAAGCAGGAGCGAATTACCCGGAAGTATTCTTTACGACTTCTACACGCGACGACCGGGTTCACCCGGGACACGCACGGAAAATGGTTGCGAAGATGAATGAATTGGGCTACAAAACGTATTACTATGAAAATACCGAAGGCGGGCACGCAGGTTCTTCCACGAACGAGCAAAGCGCCAAAGCCAATGCGATGATGTTTTCGTATTTGTTGATGAAATTGCGGTAAGAAAAAGACAATATTAATAAATGCTTGTAATCCATTGGTCTAAACATAGTAATACCGACAATATTCTAAAGAATGGCATTCGTCCGAAAGTTCGCAAAAAAGAAGATTCGCCTGATATCAAAGGAGTTTGGTGTTATCCCTATACGCGAAATAAATCGTTGAACAGTAATTGGAAACGAAATCTGAAAGTATGGAGAGGAGACAATGGAAATTTCAACGGATTTGTGTTTCGATTAGAGGACAGTGATTTTCCCATTTACGCAGGAAGTTTTGTAGGAATTGGTACTTTTCCTGAAAAATCAGTATTCGATTCCTATGAGAACTTTTCCAAAATCTATGGAAAATACTTCCATCCGGAAGAATTAGAAAATAAGAAGACAATCGATGACACCGATTATCTCGACTATCAAGACTTTGAACTAATCTTAAATAAACGAATTGATCCTGCAAGAATCATAAAAGTCATCAGAGACAGGACACCTGGTAAAAAACTCAATTGTGATTAAAACAATGAGCTTAGTTCTGCTCCCTCTCAATCTCTCCCGACGAATACTTCTCAGGACAGGCTCCTCAAGGGGAGAAGCCGGACGATATATCACCACAAACGATAACAACAAACATGAAAAACACCATAAAATTATTCTGTTTTGCATTGGGGTTCACAACTCTTTTAATGGCCTGTGACGAGAACAAAATAGAAGTTTCCGGAGGAAGGTTTGAAATTCCCGAACCGGATAAAGCCATGCGTATCGATTCTGAAATAACACGATCGTTATTGATGATCTCCCGGGAAATTACGAATTCTGAGGAGATCAAATCCTGCAGTTCCGGGGTAAAATTAATTAATAGCGGAACCGAAATACTTCCATCTTTATCGCGCCATTTCCTGGATTCAACTCAAACCAATGTTTTTTCCAAAATCAATAAGCGGACATTAACAATCGGGGAAATAGCCATTGTTATTGCGAATGAAATCAGGCCTATTCCCATTTCCAAAGTGGTAGAAACTCCTGAGCGAAAACCTCCACTTGACACAAATATTGAGTATTATTTTTGGAAAATAGAACGAAGTCCACGCCTGTTTCTGAATAAATACACTGTTTGGAATAACGAGGAAATATAGTTCGTAAAAACGGAATTAAACTAAACATATCAGCATCACCAATCCATGACCAAAATCCGAAACAACAAAACACTTTTGAAACACCTGGAATCAACTTTGGAAGATTCCCAACTTGATTTAAATCAGCTTTTGGAAGAGCACTTTTTCAATTTTCAATTCGAAGATCAGTATGGTTTCAGAAATCATCCGAATAAAGGATTAATCCGTAAACGCATTGTTCAGTTATTGTTTGAAATACACGACAAGTGGAAAACAGAACTCGAAAAATTAAACACCCCTTACTATTTGGCGATCTGGCTATGTGAACCTCAAATTATCAGATCTGAAATTGTCTGTGCTATTGGTGAACGAATTGAACTATACACCCATCATTGGTTTGATCAGTCAGAAAAAGAAGATCCGATTATAAAGGAAACATACGGAAAAAGCAAAGATCAATTCGACAGATTCCGATGGGAGAGAAAAAACTTGTATTATAGGTATGAGCCTGTTAATTATGATTGGCCCAAAGAAAACTACACGAATCAAAAACAATTTTATAAGGATCAAAGATCTTACAAACAAATCAAAGAGACATCTACTAAAATTGTTGATGGAAAAGATGGTAAGGCCTATTACAAAAGAATCGGAGATGTTTGGGTAGGCGTTGCTAATTGAGATTGAAAAGTTCCAAAATGAAAAAGCTAGTAGAAAAAAAAGAGTGGGAATATTATGTTTTTGAAGAAGGAAATACAATTCAGTTGTCTATTCCCATTGCTAAACCAAATCCAGGATTTGATGT
>VFQP010002518.1_pt1 | contig 20265 bp, 17 predicted proteins | sample 3512351 | NCBI WGS metagenome assembly VFQP01 (sample SAMN10412372, study PRJNA504923) | tailings metagenome | isolation source: Relicate 1 Philex TSF1 revegetated site | place: Philippines: Tuba, Benguet | collected 2017-08-29
AAACGCGCTGCCCGGCCTCGTCCGCAAGAGTAAGATCAGAGATCGAGAAATGCACGGCGTCATGATCCGAACTGAAGCTTGCGATATCGGGCGCCGACAGCGACACCAGGACGCTGCTTCCGGACAGGCTCGACTCGAGCGCGATGCCATAGTCGGTGAACCCATTTGGCGTGACCAGCTCGTGAAGCGGCGCAGTCGACGATCCAGGTTCGAAGGCGATGGATCCGCCCGATGCGAGCGCTGCATCCTCCTCGTCATCCGATCCTTGGGACGCCAGCAGCCCTCCCAGTCCGCCGACAAGGTTTTCGACCGTCGATGCCACCGCGTGCACCGCATCTCCAAGCAGGCCGCCGACCAGCGGCAACTCGCTTAACGCGCCGTGCAAAAGCCCGTCCGGCGCGAGGCTAGCGTGAAGCAGCGATGCCGGCTCGGCCACCTCATCTCCTGTCAGCGGCATGACATCTGGCCCTGCGGACGATATGCCGGCCGCCACCGGTGCCCCTGCGTCGAGGGATTGATGCGTCACGGTGCGCGCCCCCGTTGCGTCCTGGCCCCCCGTGTCACCGACGTCCAGGGAGGAGGCGTCTCGGCCCGGCGTTTGCAGATTGAGGGTATCGCCAGGCGATATGGTCGTCGTGGACTCTCCTTGATCGCCAAGGCCCGTCATCGGTCGAGCGGCGAGTTCATCGGTTGCCGGCGCGACCTCGCTGTTTCCACGCGCGGGCGATGGCTCGTCCGCTTCCGACGTGTGCGCCGAAGCCGGTGCAATCGCATCGCGCCCGAACACCTCGGCAAGAAAGAAGGTCCAAATCAGAAAGCTGGTCAAGCCGCGGCGGCGCTCAAGCCCCTTCGCTTCAGCCACATAAGACGCGGACTTGGCTCGCGCGGCCCTCATTCCTCGTGCGCGCATGGCAACGCTCCAGCATCAACACTTTGTACGGAGTTCGATCCGGAGGCGCCGCCAGGCCACGACACTGCGACAAGCAAGCGCCTCCGGGCTGGGTCAGCAAGACGAGGGGTCGAGGATCCCGCCGATGTCGACCAGATCCGGCACGCCGATATGACCGAGGTCGAGCAGCGAGCCGAAGTCACCGAGTTCTACCTGGCCGACGTCCACAGTGGCGAGGCTGTCGGAACCGAGGTCAAGCAGGCCCTGGTCGGCCAACGCGGCCACCTTCAGGCTGATTCCGGAATACTCGTCGCCCGTTCCAACGCTTGCATCGAGCAGGCTGCCGCCCGCTACCTGGGCATTGATCAGCGACCCGGTCTCACCTCCGGTCGCCACGTCGAGATCGACGAGACTGCCGTTGCCAGACGAGCTTGTACCCGTTCCGACCCCGATGTCGACCAGGCTGCCGCCGCCGTTGTGATCGGAGTCATCAGAGCTGCAGTCACAGGACGTGGCTTGCGCCTGCGGCGGCTCCATTGTTCTTTTTGACATGCTCTCTCTCCTGTTTCTTGAGGTCGGACGCGGTCGGGATGTTTCCCGATGCCGGCTCACGTCCTGGTCGACATGAGCCTTGAGAGATCAATTTTTGTTCGCGAGTGATGTTCCGCAGGCGAGCTGCCTAGGCTTAAAATCCGGTCAATTAAACAAGCCAGTTTTTAGCGACTAGAGGCCGCCATGTCCGATCCTGGTCCGATGCAGCCGTTGGTGATTTGACGGGCGGTGCCAATAGCGGCCATCAAATACTCAGGCGTTAGGCTAGTTGACGCCGACGCTTCATCACGTGACTTCCGGAAGCCCTTGTCACTTCGCAATACGTGGCTTCTGAGCCAACAGGCACATTGAGTAGCGGCTACCGCTTGTCAGTTCTTCGGCGCGGGAGCGGCGGCTGCGCCCGCTGCAGCGGGTGCCGTAGGCGTCGCCGCGGTAGTCGTAACCGCAGGCTTCTTCTTGGTCGCCGCTGGCTTTTTCGCCTTGGGCTTTGCCGGAGGAGAGCTGAAAAAGTCGAAGTCGAATAACGATGACAACGGCGCGTTCTCGCTCACGCCGCCGGTGTAAGCCTGCAGCACGCTCACCTTCGTGCCGACCTTCGCAATCGAGGCCAGGTGTACGACGTGCTCGTTCGTCAGGCGGAAGCAGCCCGACGAATTCGCGCGCCCAACCGTGCGATCGTTGTTAGTGCCGTGGATTCGATACACGGTGCTGCCGAGATAGAGCGCGCGCGCGCCTTGCGGGTTCTTGAGGCCGCCCGAGACCGTGAGCGGTAGGCCCGGCACACGCTCGTGCATTTCAGGCGGCGGTGTCCAGGATGGCCAGGATGCGATCCGGCTGATGCGCTGCGTGCCGGTCCAGGTGAAGCCCTCGCGGCCGACCGAGATGGGATATTCGTAGGCTTGCTTGTTGGGCAGCACGAAATACAGCTTGCGCGATTGCGTATCGATTATGATCGAGCCGGCCTCTTCGCTGCGGTCGAAATAGACAACCGGCGGCGCGGCAGGCGCGATGTCCGGCCGTTCGCCGCCATCCATATGCTTGGGATAGACAACGGGCTCGGATGTTGCACGGCGCGCTTCGCGCTCAACGCGCTCCGCTTCCTTCATTTGCGCATCATGTTCGGCGACAGAGTCGCTGACGAACTGCGCCTTCGCCGGCCCCGCAATCAGAGCCACGTAGACCGCCAAAGCCAGACACGTTGCGCGCAATTCCATAAGCGTTCCGCACCGGTTGTTCGCTTTAGCCCTGATAAGGCACCTCGCCACCCCTGGACAAGTCCGATCACATTCCAGCAGGTGAGCGAAAGGTCAACTGTTGCAGTCCAGCCCCATTGCAGCACGGCGAGTTGAGTCCCATCCCATTGTTTGAGGAACGTTCGTTTTTTCCATAGCTAACATAGGAATCGAAAACCAACGTCCCGATAGCGGTTATCGGAGCATTCGAAGTGAACTCCCGCATATTCTGGCCAATCACGTTCGCTCATCCTGACAATACGGGCATCGCTGAATACTGAACGATCCAGATGCCATTGTAGACCACGTGAAGGAAGATGGCGGGCCAGATGGAGCCGGTCTTCCGAAACAGCACGCCGGTGAGGATACCGACCATAAATGCATTTAGAAGGATGACGCTCGGGCCGTGAATGATGGCGAAGATCGCGGCGCTTCCGACCACGCCAGCCCACCAGCCATATCCATTCAGCGCATTGGCGACGATTCCGCGGAACACGATCTCCTCACCGAAGGGGGTGAAGAACGCTCCCCCCACCAGTAGAATGACCAGAGACCAGGCGCCGGCCGTGGCCGCAGCCTGAAAGTCTCCCTGGGTGTTCGGTTCTGTGATGAACCGGTAGTAGGTTGTCTCAATCAAGATGCTCAGACCGAATGCGACGATTCCCAAAGCGGCCCCTGCCAAGAACCATTTCCCGCTCGTCGCTCGGAACCCAAATGCGCGAAAATTGCGGATACGAATGGCGTAAGCTGCTAGAAAGGCCAGCGCCCCGGCGATACCGTTGAGTGCCATCCCAACGATACCACGCAACGCCGCCTGCTCGTCGGGTGTCTGGACAATCCACAGCGCGAGTAGGCTGACAAGAACCAAGTAGGTGAGCAGCCCGGCGATGATCTCCGGCCACCCCGGTCGCATTTCACGTGCTGTAAATTCTTGACCGGACACCACGCGCACCTTCCGTCCCAGCTCCCTCAGAACTTCTTCGTCATCTCGATCAAGGTGCTAATGAACTCCTGACGCCTTTCGGGAAGAACACCGGGCGTGCCGAAGAGGTCGGAAAGCCAAAGTCCGTCGGAGGCCAGACGCGCGATGGAACATGCGATCGACCCGTCGGTTTCTTCGACTCGCGCAATGTGCTCGGCCATCCATTGCCGCCATCGAGAACGCATATCTGCCTGCGCCATCATCAGGAATGCCAAGCTGGTCCAGTGCTCCTGGCCGGGGAATGTCATCGCCTCTGCATTGGCGAGCAGATAAGCCCTGGTGAAACGACCGTGCGGATCGGGGTCACCCGCGGCAATCTCATCGATACGCTGGTCAAAGCCCTCGATCATGGTGTCGCAGAGCGCATCGAGAAGAGCCTGTTTGGACGGGAAGTGATGCAACAGGCCACCTTTGCTCACCCCTGCCTCGCGCGACACGGCATCGAGCGTCAGGCCACTGAACCCGTGCTCGACGCACAACCGTGCAGTCACGTCGAGCAACTGACGGCGGACTTCGATCGGCTGCTTCTTCCTGCGGTGCGCTTCGCTCATATCTTCCCTCTACTCCCCAGGGTGCAGCGCGGCCGACGCGACGGCTCCCTCCGGCTTCTCCCGCCAGGCGAACAGGCGCAGGACGAACACATAGAAGACCGGAACGAACAACACCGCCAGCACCGTAGCCGACATCATACCGCCGAGCACGCCCGTACCGATGGCATTCTGGCTTCCGGCGCTCGCCCCCTTTGCGATCGCGAGCGGCGTGACGCCGAGCATGAAGGCGAGCGAGGTCATCACGATCGGCCGAAACCGAAGATGCGCCGCCTCGATCGCGGCTTCGCGCAACGGCTTACCTTGCTTATGCAGGTCTTTGGCAAACTCAACGATCAGGATCGCATTCTTGGCCGACAGACCGATGATCGCGATCAGTCCGACCTTGAAGTAGATGTCGTTCGGCATGTCACGCGCCATGACGGCGAGCACCGAGCCGATCACGCCGAGCGGCACCACCAGCATCACAGCAAGCGGGATCGACCAGCTCTCGTAAAGAGCAGCGAGCAGTAGGAACACGAATAGGATGCTGAGCGCGAGCAGGAACGGCGCTTGGGAGCCGGATTGGATCTCTTGCAACGACTGGCCGCTCCACTGGAAGCCGAAGCCGGCGGGAAGCTCACTGGCGAGCCGCTCCATCTCGGCGATCGCGTCACCCGACGAGTAACCCGCTCCCGCGTCACCCGAGATGCGGATCGCGGGATAGCCGTTGAAGCCGACGATTTGGGTCGGCCCCTTAGCCCATTCGGTGCGTGCGAAGGCCGAGAGAGGAACCATCGCGCCGCTGGCGTTTCGCACGTTCAGCTTCAGCAAGTCATCGGCCTGCATGCGCTGTCCCGCATCTGCCTGGACGGTAACGCGTTGCATGCGCCCCGCATTCGGAAAGTCATTCACGTAGGAGGAACCGAGGCTCGCCGAGACCGTCGAGTTGATGTCCGCGAAGGCAACCCCGAAGGTATTGGCCTTCTCGCGGTCGATCACGAGATGGAGCTGCACGGCGTTTGCGAGACCCTCGATCCTCACGCCGGCGAGCACGGGGCTATTGCCTGCCGCAGCGAGCAACTGATTGGCCGCGGCCGCAAGGGCAGCGTGTCCCCGAGCGCTGCGATCCTGGAGACGAAAAGTGAAGCCTGTCGAATTGCCGAGGCCGTCGATCGGAGGCGGCGAGAGCGCGAAGCTCATCGCATCCTTGATGCCCGCAAAGCCGCCGTTCGCGCGCGCCGCTATCGCATCCGCCGCGTCCTCCGGACCGCGTTCGCTCCAATCCTTCAACGGAACGAAGGCGAGCGCCGCGTTCTGGCCGTTTCCTGAGAAGCTGAAACCCGAGATGGCGAACACGCGCGAGACACCCTTCTCCTTCGAGAACACATCCTCGACCTGCTTGATCGCTTCGATGGTGCGCGTCGCGCTTGCCTCCGATGGCGCCTGCACGTCGACGATCAGATAACCTTGGTCCTCCGACGGTAGGAACGAAGATGGGAGACGGGCGAACGCCCAGCCAAGGCCCACGAGCAACGCGAGATAAACCACCATGACCCGGCCCGCGCGCGCAACGGCCCACCCGACCATCGAGCGATAGCCCTCGGCGGTTCGCTCGAAACGCCTGTTGAACCAGCCGAAGAAGCCTCGCTTTTCGTGGTGGCCTGCGGGAATTGGCTTCAGAAACGTCGCGCACAACGCTGGCGTGAGTGAGAGCGCGAGAAACGCCGAGAACAGGATCGAGACAACCATCGTCAAGCTGAATTGCCGATAGATGACCCCGACCGCGCCCGGAAAAAATGCCATCGGCACGAACACCGCCGTCAGCACCACCGTGATGCCGAGGATGGCGCCGCTGATCTGCGTCATCGCCTTCCTGGTAGCCTCGCGCGGGGGCAAACCTTCCTGCGCCATGATCCGCTCGACGCTTTCGACGACGACGATAGCATCGTCCACCAGGATTCCGATGGCGAGCACCATCGCGAACATAGTGAGGACGTTAATCGAGAACCCTGCCGCCATCAGTACCGCGCAGGTCCCCAGCAGGGCGATGGGCACTACGATCGTCGGAATGATCGTGTAGCGCACATTCTGCAGAAACAGGAACATCACGACGAACACCAGCGCGACTGCCTCGGCCAGCGTCATTAGCACCTTGTTGATCGACGCCTCGACGAAGGGCGACGTGTTGTACGGGATCTCGTACTTCAGCCCCGGCGGGAAGAACTGCGCAAGTTCCTCCATCTTCGCCGCAACGGCCCTTGAGGTCGAAAGCGCGTTGGCGGTCGAAGAAAGCTGGACGCCGGCTGCGGCGCTCGGCTGCCCGTTCAAGCGGCTCGAGAAGTTGTAATCTTCGCCTCCGACCTCGACCCGAGCAACATCGCGCAGCCGCACCGTCGATCCGTCGGGATTGGCGCGGAGCACGATCGCGCTGAATTCCTCGGGAGAGCCGAGCTGACCTTTCACGAGAACGGGAGCTGAGACTTCCTGCGAGATGGGATTCGGCTGCGCTCCGATGCGGCCAGCCGCGACCTGTGCATTCTGGGCGGTGATCGCGGCGATCACGTCGTCCGATGTCAAGCGCAGGCCAACCAAACGATCGGGATCGATCCAGATCCGCATGGAACGCTGGGTCGAGAAAAGTTGGGCCTTGCCCACGCCCTCGATCCGGCGGAGCTCGCTCAGAATATTGCGGGTCATGTAGTCGCCGAGCCCGATGCTGTCGATTGATCCATCGGTCGAGGTGAGCGTCGCAACCAGCAAAAACGACGTCCCGGCCTCCTCGACCTGGATGCCCTGCTGCACTACGGGCCGCGGCAGCCGAGACTCCACGCGTCGGATGCGGTTCTGCACGTCGACAGACGCCTGCTCGACGGACGTGCCGGGCATGAAGGTCGCGTTGATCGAGATCAGGCCAGCAGCGTCGGAGGTCGATTCGAAATAGATCAATCCGTTCACGCCGTTGAGTTCGTCCTCGATCAGCCGGGTGACACCCTGGTAAATCTCCTCGGACGAAGCACCGGGATAGCTGGTCGAGATCGCGATCTGCGGCGGCGCGATGTTCGGGTACTGAGAGATCGGAAGGAACGGAAGAGCGATAGCACCTGCGATCATGAAGAAGATCGAGACCACCCACGCGAAGATCGGCCGTTCGATGAAAAAGTTTGGCATCTGCGGCGTGTCCTAGTTGGCTTGACTGGAGGAAACTCCGGTTCGGTCCGACGCCTCCGCTCGCCATGGATGCGGATCGACGACTGAGCCCGACGCCAACGCCTGGAATCCCTCGACGACGACCCTGTCCCCAGCATTCAGACCGTGGTCGATGACCCAGCGCCCGTTTACGATACGGCCTGCCTTGACGTTGCGGAGCTCGGCCTTGTTGTCCGCGCCGACCACGTAGAGCTGGGCCTGGCCGCCGGGATCCCGCTGGACTGCCCTCTGCGGCACCGCGAGCGCATTAGCCTGCTCGCCCTGTACGAGCTGAACTCTAATGTACATGCCGGGCAGGAGATCGCCGTCTGGATTGGGAAACTCGCCGCGTAGCGTAATCTGCCCGGTCATTGCGTCGACGGCGGCTTCCGAGAACAGCAGGCGCCCTTCGTGCCGATAGGCCGAGCCGTCGTCGAACATCAACCGCACCGTCGTCTTGTCAGCGTCGCTCCCCTTCGCCGCGGCGCGCAGATGCGAGGGGCGCTTCAGGGCGAGGAGCTGGTTCGCGGACTGGGTGAAGTCGACGTAGATCGGATCGAGTTGCTGGATGGTCGCGAGGCTCTCGGCGCCGGTCGCGCTGACGAGCGCGCCCTCAGTGATGAGCGCCCTGCCGATTCGCCCGCTGATCGGGGCGCGAACCTCGGCGTACTGGAGGTCGAGCTGGGCGGCTTCTAGGCCCGCGCGCGCTAGAGCGATGTCGGCCTCGGCCTGCGCGAGCTCAGCAACAGCCGTGTCGTATTGCTGCCCGCTCGTGATCTGGCGCTCTTTGAGATGGGTTTGACGTTCCGACTGCTGATGTGCAAGCACGCGGGTCGCCTCCGCGCGAGCGAGCGTCGCCCTGGCGCTATCGACGCGAATGCGGAACGGCACGGGATCGACGCGGTAGAGCACGTCACCCTCGCGGACAATGCTGCCCTGCTCGAACACCCGCTCGACAAGGATGCCTGAAACGCGCGGCCTCACCTCGGCGGTACGTGTGGCGGCGATGCGGCCCGGAAGCTCGTTGGAGATTGGCAGGGTCTCGGGCGTGACGGTTACGACGCTTACTGCCGCTGGAGGCGCGGCAGCGGGAGCCGCCCCATCCACCCTCTGCTCACCGCAGCCGGCAAGCGCCAAGAGAAATGCCAACGCTCCGAACTGCACCGTGCGGACGCAAGCCATCGTCTGGTCGAACATGTCAAACACTGCCATTTCCGCTGCCTCTGTCGTCACCGCCGGGGGACAGCATTGACATAGAACATATTTTAAACATACCGTCCAGACGGTTTATTAAGTGGACGCACTTCTGTGCTGCGCCTTCCACACGTCTGAAGGAACGCGCCGCCGTTCTGATATTCGATGACGCGCATCTCGAAGACGTTCTTCTCCTTCTTGAGATCCATCATCTCCGACATCCACGGGAAGGGGTTCTTCAGCCCTCCACATCGCGATCGTGAAGTCGCACCGTCAGATTTGGATGCAGATATCCGCAGTTATAGCGGAGTTTGGCCAGCCGATAGCTCGCGGACGGCTTGGCGCAATGTCGGGAACAGACGGACACGTCCCCCGTCGAAGCCACGTGCTTGCGCCCATTGACGCCACTCGGTTGCCCGACCCGCGGCGTTAAAGCCAACGCCGCGTTGACGCAGCCCCTCGACCACCTCGATTAGCGTCAAAAGTCCGGTGGCATCGATACTCGGGATTGGCAGCAGATCAAGCACGACGTGGCGAAGCTCCGGCCCCGCCTCGTCGGCGACTTTCAAAATCTCACGCTTGAAAAATGGTGCGTTGAAGAACGTGATCGGTGCGTTGAAACGCACGAGCAAGAGACCCGGGATAGCCTGCCCTGCTCCGTGGCGTTCCAACGAATGCAGCCCGGGATAGCCTTCGACCTCGCCGAGGACTTCGATGCTTGGCCGGGACAGGAGCGAGATGAAGCGAAGCAGCGCCAGTACCACGACCAGCAGGATGGCATTCACCGCCCCGACCGCCACAACTCCGAGGGTGGCTAGAATGGAAAGCACAGCTTCCGTCCGGTCGATGCGATAAATCAGACGCACCGTCACTATGTCGACGAGCGACAATCCCGCCATGACGAGCACCGCTCCGAGGGCGGCCGTGGGTACGTACCGTAGCGGCTCTGTCAGGAACATGAGGACCGCCGCGATTGCCGCGGCCGTGACCAGCCCGACGGCGCGCGTTCGCCCGCCCGCTGCATCGCTAACTGCAGTACGCGAATCCGCGCCGCTGATTGCGAAGCCCTGCGATAAAGCCGAAACTACGTTTGCAACGCCGAGGGCCGCGAAATCTCGATCCGGATCTACCTCATATCCATTCTTGGATGCGAAACTGCGCGCCGTCAGCATGAAGCTCGAAAAGGTCACCAAAGCCAGACCAGCGGCATGCGCAACGAGCGTGGGGAGCGACGCTGGATTCACGTTTGGAACCGTGAATGCAGGTAAGCCCCCTGGGACAAAGCCGAGTGTCTTCACGCCCACCGATTCAAGCCCAAATGTCGCCACGATAGCGCCCGCCAAAACCAACCCGACGAGTGGCCCGGGAAGCCACCGGTAGATCCGAGGCACAAACACGATGACGGCGAACGTGCCCGCTGCAACAGCCAGCGTTGGAACGTGTATCTGTCCAATATGCCGAACGATCTCGATCAGCCTTGGGACGATGCCGCTCTCGTGAAGCGAAAATCCAAGAATCTTCCCGGCCTGGCCGAGAATGATCGACAACGCCACGCCGTTGAGAAATCCGACGAGAATGGGCTTCGAAAGGAAGTCGGCCAGCGCCCCAAGCCTCAGGAAGCTTCCAGCGATGCAGAACAGACCCGTGAGTATGGCGAGCGCAGCCGATAGCGACGCGTAAGCTGCCGTATCTCCTGCGGCAAGCGGAGCCACTGCAGCTGCCACCACAGCGCAGGTCGCCGCGTCGGGACCGACAATGAGCTGGCGAGAACTTCCGAAGGCGGCGTACGCGACAAGCGGCAAGATACTTGAATAAAGCCCTACCTGCGGGGGGAATCCAGCAAGTTCCGCGTAGGCAATGGCGACGGGAATGGCGACGGCGGCGACAGAGAGTCCAGCGCGAATGTCTGCTGACAAGCAGTCCCACTTGTAGTGACGAAGCTCGGTTAGACCGGGCGCGATACGAGACAGAGAACGCATTGCGGGTAGCATCGGTGCACCATCGAAGGCCTGTGCTACTTAAACGCTTCGCGTAGTTCGCGGGCCTGCTGCTTCTGCCCACTGCTCGGACTAAGTTGATTTACCGCAAATATTGTGAGGTCTGCATCAAGCGCCTTCGCTAATCGACCAGCGAGTTCGAGGGCTGGCGTGCTGTTATCAGATCCATCTATGGCTCAGAGGATCTTCGTCATCGGGCGTTCCATCCATTTCTGTCGCCCCAAGACCGCTTTCTCTCCGACCTCGAAAATAATCTGCCTTTTGGAGTGGTAGAAGACAAGTATGTCTACGGTGTTCGTGGATAACCAGATGGCCAGATAAACCGCAGCGACGTGCTTAACGGCGAGACGGTCATCAAGACGTGGCCTAAACGACCGCACCAGGCGCGTGCGCAGTTCACTTGAAACTTCGTTGCTGCGAAACGGCGCCCGTGAAGTGAACACTTCCGCCGGAAATTGCGTTTCGAGCGAAAATACCGCGTGTTCAATTGGTTTATGATGCGCCCAAACTGCCGCTTTTGCCGCGCAGACTCTCTAGCATCGACGATGTTTGAGCGATGTGCTATGTAAAATCATCAGCAATTAACGTGCGAACACTTCTCGAAAAAATACGAGCGCTTTGGTTCGGTGTTTGCGGCGCCCATAGCGGCGCCGGGGCGATGAGGAGTTTCCAATGGAAACTCGAGTCATGAATGTCTGGTACGCCGACGGTGCCGGTTCGTCTGCCTCGGACGCTCGAGGCGCTGTTTTAAGCAGCGAACTCTTTCAGCCGATCAATCAGTCGTGCACGCATGAGCGCACGGATTTCTGCAACGCCGTCATGCGGAGTGACGCACGGCTTGCCCGCTATCTCGCTGCGCATGGGGCCACGCTCTCCGCTCGGTGTGCGGTCAGCGTTTATGACGGAATGGTCGCGCTCAAAAAATCCCTCAGCGCGCTCAGTTCCTACGCGAAAGCCCGCCGCCATGATCTTCAACATTTCTCCGCATCAGCGAAGTGGGGGCAGGAACGCCTCTACAATTTCCCAACCGAAATCAAGAAAGCGTCAACGCCCGAGTGCCGGTCCGCGTTGAATCGTGCGCGACCTAAACTGCAGCAACTCGGTGTCGTCAAATAACTTCGTGTCCCTTCGCTTTTGATGAGAGGCTGCACATGAGCCCGCAAGCCGCTTCACAATGGAAAAGCACCGACGTTTGGGGAGGTGCATTCCGCATTGCTGCAGACGCGGTGGAATATTGGGTTGATGCGTGGCAACGCAGCGTGCTCACTCTGGACGTCATGCGTGAGCGCAGTGTCCGCTACGAACAGCAAGCCACGAAACTAGCGCCGCATGTGCTCAAGTTTGAGTGTGAACTCATCATGGACGGGCGCGAGCTGAAGCGGCCGGTGAATTACGTGCTCGTCCGCGTCAAGCCGCCTGCGGGTATGGCGATCGTCGAACGCAAGCGTCCTTTTGTCGTTGTGGACCCTCGGGCTGGCCATGGTCCCGGGATAGGTGGCTTCAAAGCCGACAGCGAGATCGGTGTCGCTTTCAAAGCGGGGCATCCCTGCTACTTCATCGGCTTCCTTCCAATTCCGGTGCCCGGTCAAACTATCGAAGATGTTGCGCATGCCGAGGCCGCCTTTCTCGAACGGGTCATAGCACAGCATCCCGATGCAGAAGGAAAGCCCGCCGTCATTGGCAACTGTCAAGCGGGCTGGGCCGTGATGCTTTTGGCATCTCTGCGGCCCGAACTCTTCGGTCCTATCATTATCGCGGGTTCGCCCATCTCGTATTGGACGGGGGTAATGGGAGCAAATCCCATGCGCTATAGTGGCGGCATGCTGGGAGGCAGTTGGCTCACTGCGTTGGCCAGCGACCTAGGCAAGGGAATATTCGATGGTGCGTGGCTGGTCTCGAACTTCGAGAACCTCAACCCAGCGAACACGCTTTGGTCCAAGCAATACAATCTCTATGAGAAAGTAGACAAGGAAGCTCCGCGCTACCTCGAATTTGAGGAATGGTGGGGCGCGCACGTGCTGCTCAACGCTGAGGAGATGCAGTACATCGCCGACGAGCTCTTCATCGGAAACAAACTCGCCAGCGGCAGATTGAAAACGAGCGACGGCACTCAAGTCGACCTCAAGAACATTACATCGCCGATCCTCGTATTCTGCTCAAAGGCGGACAACATCACGCCGCCGCAGCAGGCGCTCGGTTGGATTCTCGATCTGTATAGCTCCGTCGACGATGTTCGGGCGCACGGACAGACGATCGTCTACGCCATTCACGAGTCGATCGGTCATCTCGGCATTTTTGTCTCCGGTTCGGTCGCGAAAAAGGAGCATGACGAATTCGCAACGAATATCGATCTCATCGACGTCCTCCCGCCCGGTCTCTACGAGGCTGTCATGACGCAGAAGACTGCGGGTGAGGCCGTAGACTCCTTGATCGGAGGTGACTACGTCGTGCGTTTTGAAGCCCGGACGTTTGACGACATCCGCGCGCTTGGCGGCAATGATGACACCGATGATCGGAAGTTCGAGGCAGTTTCGCGCATATCCGACATCAACCTCGCTCTCTACCAAACTTTTGTCGCGCCCTGGGTTCGATCATTCACAAGTGATGCTATGGCCGAGGCGATCCGTCGATTCCATCCTCTTCGTATCCAGTACGATATCTACTCCACCGCAAACCCCTTCATGATGGGACTCGAGCGGGTCGCGAAGAATGTGCGTCAGGCACGCAAGCCGGTTTCAAACACGAATATATTCTGGCAGACGCAGGGATGTTTCTCAGACTGCCTCGCGACGTCTCTCGACGCTTATCGTGACACGCGAGATCGAATGCTGGAGGCCACATTCCATGCAGTTTACGGATCGCCGGCGCTGCATGCGCTCGTCGGTCTCAAGAGCGGATCGGAAAAGCGCGGGCCATCCGCCATGCCCCCTGCGCATGCGGCACTGGTGAACCAGAGAATCTTGGAAATCAAACGCAGAGCCGCAGACGGCGGTCCGAGCGAAGCGGCGTTGCGTTGCCTGATCTATGCGAAAATGCCGGACAAAGTCATTGATGAGCGCGGTTTCAATCTTCTCCGCGCGATGCGCGAGGAGGCGGGCAACGGGTACAGCCTCAAGAAGTTCAAACGCGTCTTCCGGGATCAGTTCCTGTTGTTGTTGCTCGACGAGCAAAGCGCCATGAATGCTGTGCCGACCATGTTGCGCAAGGATCCCGACGACGCGCGACGGATGCATGGCGCTTTGCATCGTATGATCGATGCTGTCGCTCCGCGGAGCGAAAGTGCAAAAACCCGATGGGCAGAAGTCGAGCATCTGTTTGACGACTTGAATGACCATCGCGGATCGGTGCGTGACACTGGGGCCAAGCGTGCGTCGCCGGCCGCCCTGCGGCGCGTCCACGTCCACCACCACGGCAAAAATCCGAGTAGAGGCGGCAAGCATCAATAGTTCGACTTGTACCTAGCTTCAATCGATGGAGTAAGCGATGTCAACACTCTTAAGGCCGATGGATCTGAACATGATTTCGTCAGAGGCCGAAGCTGACAAGATGGACGAGGAGCGCAAGCTCAAGAAAAAGAAGGAGCAGCAAAATTTGGAGCTGCGCGAAGCCTTCATGAAGCGAGATGTGTCGCCAGAAGTTTTCGACCGCATCAATAGCGCTGTGAGCATCGCGGCGAAGCTGGGGCAGCATCAGATCCAGGTGATCACCTTCCCAGCAAGCTTCTGCAGCGATGGAGGGCGGCGAATCAACATCGCGGATCCAGAATGGCCCAGCACCCTGGAAGGGTTCGCGAAGAGAGCGTTCGAGTTCTTCGACAAGGAGCTAAGGCCACTCGGCTACAAACTTGGCGCCGAAATCATCAGCTTTCCCGGCGGCATGCCAGGCGAGGTCGGTCTGTACCTGAAGTGGTAAGTACGCGCGATTAGCGTTCTCACGGGTTCGGAGGACACGCTATGACCAGGAAGGCCACCGTCACTCAAATCCACCGGCACGAAAAATATGAAAAGTTGATTGCGGCGACGGCCGGATTGCCGCCGCTTCCGGCCGCGGTTGCCCATCCCTGTGACGAGACCTCGCTGCTGGGGGCCGCGGATTCGGGGAGACAGAAGATGGTCAATCCCATCCTGGTCGGGCCCAAGACCCGCATTGCAGCAGTGGCCCGTGAATGCGGTATCGACATCAGCGACTTTGAGATCGTCGACGTGCCGCACAGCATCGCGGCTGCGGAGATGGCCGTCGAGCTTGTGCGCGCTGGACGAGCCGAACTGGTGATGAAGGGAAGTCTGCATTCGGACGAGCTGCTGGCCGCCGTCACAAAGCGCGAAGGCGGGCTTCGCACCGGCCGCCGCATCAGCCACGTCTTCGTGATGGATGTTCCTACGCATGCGCAGACGTTGTTCATCACGGATGCCGCCGTGAACATTGCGCCGGATCTCATGGCGAAGCGAGACATCATTCAGAATGCCATTGATCTCTACGCCGGGCTTGGGCTCGGAGTGCCGAAGGTCGCTATCCTGTCGGCCGTAGAAACCGTCACGCCGAGCATTCCATCGACTATCGAGGCTGCGGCCCTCTGCAAAATGGCGGAACGCGGCCAGATCACAGGCGGCGTTCTGGACGGTCCTCTTGCCTTCGACAATGCCATCAGCTTGGAGGCCGCCCGCATAAAAGGCATTAAATCTCCTGTTGCCGGACAGGCGCAGATCTTGGTCGTGCCCGATCTCGAAGCCGGAAACATGCTCGCCAAGAACCTGACGTTTTTGTCGGGTGCGGATGCGGCGGGCATTGTTCTGGGAGCCCGTGTTCCGGTGATCCTGACGTCGCGTGCTGACAACGTTCGCACGCGGATGGCGTCCTGCGCCGTCGCCGTACTTCTCGCTTACAGCCGCAGATCGCGTGAACCGATTCGGGTATGAGCCATGAACGAGACAATCCTCGTCGTCAATGCGGGCAGCTCAAGCATCAAGTTCCAGCTATTCGCCGTTGCCTCGGACGATCGCCTCGAGCGGCGCTTTAAAGGACAGATGGACGGGATCGGCACGCGACCGAGGCTGGTCGCTGTCTCTCCGGATCGGCAGATCCTTGTCGATCAGACTTGGCAAGAGGCTGATGTCGCTGACGTGCCGGCTGCTCTCGATAAGGTCATCGAGTTCCTACGGCCTCAGATCGGTGGCAACCTGCCCACTGCCGTTGGACACCGGGTCGTGCACGGCGGAGCGACCTTTTCAGAACCGGTCGCCATTACATCGCATGTCCTCGCAACGCTCGAAAAATTGACGCCGCTCGCGCCTCTGCATCAGCCCAACAATTTAGCTCCGATACATGCCGTGCGGATGAGGCGACCGCATCTTCTGCAGGTTGCGTGCTTCGACACCGCTTTTCACAGAGGCCATCCCGTAGTCGCCGACCGATATGCCATTCCGGAATCCTATTATACGGAAGGTGTGCGGCGGTATGGCTTTCACGGGCTTTCGTATGAGTATATCGCCAGACGGCTTGCCGTCGTCGCGCCCGAGGTCGCCAACGGCCGCATCGTCGTCGCCCATCTCGGGAGCGGGGCATCCATGTGCGCTATCGCGCAAGGGCGCAGCGTGGACAGCTCGATGGGCTTTACCGCCATGGACGGCCTGCCAATGGGCACTCGTCCGGGCGAACTCGATCCGGGCGTTGTGCTTTATCTGATGAGCGCAAAACAGATGAGCGCGCCCGAGATCGAGCGCTTCCTGTACAAGGAATGCGGCCTCAAGGGCTTGTCGGGCGTCAGCAATGACGTGAGAGCTCTGCTCGCAAGCAACGATCCGCGGGCGAAGTTCGCATTAGACTACTTTACTTATCGCATCACCCTTTTCACGGGAATGCTCGTCGCAGCCATGGGCGGCATAGACGGATTTGTCTTCACCGCAGGGATTGGAGAGAACGCTCCCACCATTCGGGAGGCCGTCATGCGGCGTCTCTCATGGCTTGGCCTCGATATCTCGACACAGGCCAACAAGAAAAATGCGTTTTGCATTTCGCGCAAGGGTGCGCGCGTGCCGTGCTTCATCATTCCGACTGACGAAGAGCAGATGATCGCGAGCCATACATTGCGGGTGATGCGCGAGCGGTCGGCTTCCGCCGTAGAGGAGAAACGCGCATGATCGATCTCTCTACGCTCGCCCTCCTCAAGGGAAAGAGGGCGCTGGTGACCGGCATCGCCAACGATCAGTCGATCGCCTGGGGTTGTGCCAAGGCGTTTCACGCGTTCGGCGCCGAGGTCGCGGTGACTTACCTGAACGAAAAATCGAAGCGCTTCGTCGAGCCGCTGGCCAACGAGGTCCGGGCGCCCATGCTCATGCCGCTCGACTTGCAAAAGCCTGGCGAACTCGAAACCGTGTTTGAGGCAGTGAGCCAGACGTGGGGCGCACTCGATATCGTTCTTCATTCCATTGCGTTTGCGCCGAAGAATGACCTTCATGGACGCGTCGTAGACTGCTCGCGCGACGGATTCCTGCTTGCGATGGATCTCTCCTGCTGGTCGTTCATCCGCATGGCGAAGCTTGCTGAGCCGCTCATGAAGAATGGCGGCACCCTGTTCACGATGACCTATTACGGCTCGCAGATGGTGGTGGAAAACTACAACATGATGGGACCGGTCAAGGCGGCGCTCGAATGTGCGACCCGATACATGGCCGCGGAGCTTGGTCCGAAGGGCATTCGTGTGCACGCGATCTCCCCAGGGCCACTCAAGACACGCGCCGCTTCAGGAATCAGCGAATTCGACAAACTCCTGCAGAAGGCCCAGTCGAAGGCGCCGAGCCGCAGCCTCGTTTCCATCGACGACGTCGGCGTCACCGTCGCCGTGCTTGCCATGAACGGCGCCAAGCTAATCACGGGCGAGACGCTGTACGTTGACGGTGGCTATCACATCATCGATTAACGGGAAGCCGAGGCCAGTGCGCTTCAGGCACCTGCTTGACGTTGTGCGCAACTTGAGATTGGCCCGTCGTCACGTGACGCTTGGGAAGCTTCACTTTTTCGCGCGGCACGCTTTTATAGGGGATCGAGCTTAAGAGGTGCTCGATGACGTTGAGGCGGGCTCTTCTTTTGTCGTCTGATCGCGCCACAAACCACGGTGCCCAGGCGGTGTCCGTCGCGATGAACATATCGTCGCGCGCCTTCGAGTAGTCGTCCCACCGTAAGTAGGATTTCAAATCCATACTCGACAGCTTCCATATCTTCCGTTCGTCGTCGATGCGATCTTCGAGGCGCTTCGTTTGCTCATCTGGACCCACCTCAAGCCAGTACTTGAGCAGAATAACACCGGACTCCGTAATTGCCCGTTCAACGCTGGGTACGATATCGAGGAAACGTTTAGCCTGCCCTTCCGTGCAGAACCCCATGACCCGCTCGACACCTGCCCGATTGTACCAACTGCGGTCGAAGATAACGACTTCGCCTCCCGCAGGTAGGTGGGGTAGATAGCGCTGAATGTACATTTGCGACTTCTCGCGCTCGGTGGGCGCGGGAAGAGCTACGACCCGAAAAACGCGCGGACTGACCCGCGCCGTGATGGCCTTAATCGTTCCGCCTTTGCCGGCGCCATCACGCCCCTCGAACACGATGCAGACCTTCTTCCCCTCATGCTGCACCCACTCCTGCAGCTTCACAAGTTCGCCGTGCAGGCGCCTGAGTTCCTTCTCGAACTCCTTGCGCTTTAGCTTGCCTTCGCTATTCAGCGCCTCGCCGTCGGCCACTTCCTCCGTCGTCTCGTTCGTGCGTCTGCGTGCCTTTTCGCGGTGTCCCATTCGATCCTCCTCGCTCGCGGCCATGCCGGCTACTGCTCAGCTGTGCATCAATGACCGGAAAATCTCGGCGCGCGCTTCTCTCTGAACGCTTGAATGCCCTCGGCGTAACCCGCGCTGTCATAAGCGATCCGCTGGAGACCCTGCACCTGCTCGAAGCGACGAGGGCTCATGGGATGCGCGCCGGGCGTAACGGCAAAGGTGGCACTCGGCGCGGCAATCACGAGGTCGCGCAGCGGCAGCTCGTTCACGTCGTGGCCGGCGGACCATACGGCCGTGCCGGACTGGGCACAGAGGTTCCGTTGGCCGAAGTCCGACAGCGAGTCGACGGTGGCTTCGAGCGGTTCGACTGACAGCGTATTGCGGCGTTTAGGGTTGTTAAGTGTAATGGTGCCGACCGCACCATCCAGTTTGGTCTCCATCAGGGGCATTTTGGCCTCCCGCGAAGGAGCCCCATCTTGGGGCCTGCGATCACTTAATGTAGCAGACAACTGAAGCGATTTGCTATCGGATGATATAGTTAGCTTCCACTTTTGGCTTCCAGTTCGTGAGGCGTAACCGTGACGGATGCGCGAAGATACCGAACCCGCGAAACATTGAGAGACGGCACGCCGGTGACAGTTCGCGCCATTAGCCCCGACGACAGGCATATGGTTCTCACGGCGTTTCAAGAGCTTGATCCCGAGTCGGTTTACACGCGCTACTTCACCTACAAGAAGGCTCTGACTGATGACGAGCTCAGCCGGACGACCGAAGTCGATTTCGACAACGTCGTCGCGCTTGTCGTGATCGCAGGCGAAGGCGATGCGGCTCAGCTGATGGGCGGCGGGCGATACGCAATCAATGATAACGGAAAGCATCCGCCCGAAAGTGCGGAAGTTGCGTTCATCACGTGCGACACTAACCGCGGGCGCGGAGTAGCGTCGCTTCTCCTGGGACACCTTGTTCGGATTGCCAGGGAGCAAAACCTCGCACAGTTCGAGGCGCAGGTCCTGCGGCAGAACCAGGCGATGCTCGGAGTCTTCCGCCGCAGTGGATTGGCAATGACGCAGACGCTCGCCGGCGACGTGATCAACATCACCCTTTCCCTGGCGGGCGGATCGCCACCGGCGGAGTGACTATGGTCCTCTCCGATATTCCCGCTCGATTGGCCGGCGTGTGCTCAAGGGATCCCGGACTAGCGCCCCACAGCCGTTGGCGGCTAACTGAACCGCGAGGCGATAGTCCGCTTTCTCGGCGACGTTGCCATCCCGCTTTGATCGGTGTTAGTCCCAGTAGCGGAAGTGAGCGAGACCACCTCGCTTAAAGGGAGCACAACGGCAAGCAGGTCTGCATCGGGATGCAAAGCGGACGCCTCATCACTTATTTCAGCGCGCTCCAACGGCCCAAGAATTAACAACTACGTTTCCTGACAACGATGATGTGTGGCCCGCGCGCGTACGAGATGCTGCTGTACGACCGGCTGCTCTACTTGAACGCAGCTATTGATCACGGGGCTGTGAGCAGCGCGTGAGTGACAATCGGGAGCAGGAAATAGTCCTGCTCAGTTTTTGCATTAACACCTAGGCTCCCGGGGAAATGCCCCCCGTTTTCCCGCGTATATCGGGAAGAAGCCCTCATTGCAGAGACAGTCATTCACCGCCTAAAAATCATACAAGTACTGATGGATCAATGATCTGCCGTCGGAACTTACGCCGATAACGGCCAATACAGACGAAAAAAAACAATTCCCTGGGAGGGAACGACATGACGGTCGCAGTGCCTAACAGCGCGTTCGCGCTGAACGATGATGCTTGGGCAAATCTGCTCACGGAAGGTAAGAAATTCGCTGTTGGCGGTGGAGATCTTGCGGTCTTCGGAGCCCTTCCGATCCTGACGTCTGGTAGCAGTTCATCCGTAGCATTCGTTCCGTCGACTAGTAC
>VFQP010002519.1_pt1 | contig 20264 bp, 17 predicted proteins | sample 3512351 | NCBI WGS metagenome assembly VFQP01 (sample SAMN10412372, study PRJNA504923) | tailings metagenome | isolation source: Relicate 1 Philex TSF1 revegetated site | place: Philippines: Tuba, Benguet | collected 2017-08-29
ACCCGGTTCGGGTGGTGCAGGGCCTGGCGCTGCTGGACACCAACGGCCGGCCCGAGTCGCCCGATGGAGCGGCCCAGCGCGAGAAGACCATCGCCGCCATCGAGCGCCGTTTCCCGGCGGTGGTGGACGGCATCGCCACCTTCGGCACCCATGCCGACAGCCAGGGCGACGAGCGGCTGATGCAGGCCCTGCGCCAGATGATGCTGGACGTGGGAGGACCCACGGCCATCCGGCAGAACCGCGCCATCGCCACCCGCGCGGACCACCGCGCATCGCTGGCGTCGCTGCGCCTCCCGGTGCGCGTGATCTGCGGGCGCGCCGACCGCGTCACGCCCCCCGAACTGGCACGGGAACTGGCCGAGGCCATTCCCGGCGCCGATCTGGTCTGGATAGAGAAAGCGGGCCACATGGCCCCGATGGAACGCCCCGCCGACGTAGCGGCGGCGATCAAACCCCTGTTGGCCACCACAGAAGGAGACACACCATGAACCGCCGCCACACCCTGAAGGCGCTCGGCGCCGCTGCCCTGAGCGCCACATTCGGCGTCACGCTGCCCCTGGCCGCCCAGGCACAGGCCTTCCCCGATCGCCCGGTGCGCATCGTCGTGCCGTTCGCGGCCGGCAACACGCTGGACACCGCGCTGCGCGTGGTGGCCGAAGAGTTCAAGAAGAACACCGGCCAGCCCCTGCTGATCGACGCCAAGCCCGGCGGCAGCGGCATCCTGGCCGCCCAGACCGTGGCCCAGGCCGCGCCCGATGGCTACACCCTGCTGCTGAGCAACACCAGCATGATGACCATCAACCCGCACACCTTTGCCAAGCTGCCCTACGACCCCGAGAAAAGCTTCAAGTCGGTGACCAACTTCCTGGGCGCCTCCATGGTGATGGCGGTGCACCCCAGCGTGCCGGCCAACAACGTGAAGGAGTTCGTGGACTACACCAAGGCCAACAAGGGCAAGGTGTCCTTCGCCTCGTTCACCGCGGGCAATTCCTCGCACTTCGCGGGCGTGATCCTGAACCAGCGCGCCGGCATCGACATGACCCACGTGCCCTTCAACGGCACGCCACCCGCGGTGCAGAACCTGGTGGGCGGTCAGGTGCAGGCGGCCTTCCTGCCGCTGCTGGCCGTGAAGCCGCACCTGGAAGCCGGCAAGGTCAAGGTGCTGGCCGTCACCAGCCCGCAGCGTTCGCCGCTGATGCCGCAGGTGGCCACCTTCCGCGAGCAGGGCTACCCCGATCTCGACATCTACATCTGGGCCGCCATCAGCGCCCCGGCCGGCACCCCGGATGCGGTGGTGTCGCGTCTCAACGCCGAATTCGTCAAGGCGCTCGGCAACGCCGAAGTGAAGGAGAAATGGCGCGCCTGGGACTTCGAGACCCTGCCGTCCACCCCCGACGAACTCAACCGTTTCATGCAAGCCGACTCGCGCCGCTGGGCCGAAGCGGTGCGAATTTCCGGCTTCAAGGCCGCCGAGTAACTGTCCACGTTCCCATGAAGAAACCCTTTGACCACCCGCTGCGCCTGCCCGTTTTCGCGGCGCCCATGTTCCTGATCTCCGGCCCCGAGCTGGTGCTGGCGGCTTGCCGCGCCGGCATCGTGGGGTCCTTCCCCACGCCCAACGCCCGCCCCATCGAGACGCTGGACGCCTGGATGAAACAGATCACCGAAGGCCTGGCGGCCGCGCGCGACGAGCTCGGCGCGGACCGCGTCGGGCCCTGGTGTGCCAACCTGGTCACGCATTCGTCCAATGCGCGGCTGGCGCAGGATCTGGAGCTGGTGGCCAAGTACAAGCCACCCATCGTCGTGACCGCATTGGGCAGCCCCAAGCCGGCCATCGAGGTGGTGCACGCCTACGGTGGTCTGGTGTTCGCCGACGTCATCACCATCGGCCTGGCCAAGAAGGCCGTGGCCGCCGGAGCCGACGGGCTGGCCTGCGTGTCCGCCGGTGCGGGCGGGCACACGGGTTTCCTGTCACCGTTCGCCTTCGTCAGTGCCATCCGCGAGTTCTTCGATGGCCATGTGGTCATTGGCGGCGGCATCAGCGACGGCTGGGGCGTGGCCGGTGCCGTGGCCGCTGGTGCCGACTACGTCTACATGGGCACACGTTTCATTCCCACCGCCGAGAGCATGGCGCCGGCCGAGTACAAACAGATGATCGTGGACAGCACGGTGGACGACCTGGTCGTCAGCGCCGGTGTCACCGGCACGCCGGCGAGCTGGCTCAAGCCCTCGCTGCGCGCCAACGGCCTGGACCCGGACAACATGCCCGCCGCGCCCGACCGCCAGTACGACAGCAACCAGTCGTTTGCCGGCAAGAAATGGGTCGACGTCTGGGCCGCCGGCCAGGGCCTGGGCTCGGTACGCGCGGTGGAATCCGTGGGCACCGTGGTCGACCGGCTGGATGCCGAATACCGCCAGGCCACCCGGCGCCTGCAGGCGCTGCCGTACGCGGCCTGATCCAAGGAGCTTTGCATGAGCCAACCCGTTTTCATACTGGGCGGTTTCCAGACCGACTTCGCCAAGGCCTGGTCGCGCCAGGGCCAGGACATCTCCGACATGGTGCGCGAGACCACGCTGGGGGCGCTGGCCGCCAGCGGCGTGGAGGCGTCCGACATCCAGAGCATCCACGTGGGCAACGCCTTCGGCGAGCTGCAGCGCCAGCAGGCGCACCTGGGTTCCATGGTGGCGCAGGTGGTGCCCGAGCTGTGGGGCGTGCCGGCCATGCGCCACGAGGGCGCCTGCGCGTCGTCGTCGCTGGGCGTGCTGGCAGCCATGGCCGAGATCGAGGCCGGCCGCTACGACTGCGTGCTGGTGCTCGGCGTGGAGGAGTTCAAGAACACCGACGGCAACACCGCCTCCGTCAACCAGAATGCCGCCGCCTGGCAAGGGCGTGAAGGTTTCGACTGCACCTACATGTGGCCGGCCACCTTCGGCCTGCTGGCGCAGGAGTACGAGCGCCGCTACGGCCTGGACCGCCGCCACCTGAACCGCATTGCCGAGATCAACTACGCGAACGCGCGGCGCAACCCGCTGGCGCAGACGCGCAAGTGGCAGTTCACCGCACTGAGCTTCACCGACGACGACGAGGCCAACCCGGTGATCGAACCCGGCACGCGCCGCCAGGACTGCGGTCAGATCACCGACGGCGGCTGCGCCGTGGTGCTGGCCTCGGCGCGCTTTGCCGAAGCGCATGCGAAGCGCCACGGCCGCGCGCTGGCTGGCACGCCACGCATCGCCGGCTGGGGCCACCACAACGCCGGCCTGCGCCTGCTCGACAAGATCGAGCGCAGCCAGGGCCAGCCCTATGTGTTTCCGCACGTGCGCCAGACCATTGAAGACGCCTGGCGCCGCGCTGGCGTGGGCGGCATCGAGGCCATGAGTGGCGTCGAGACACACGACTGTTTCACCACCACCGAATACATGGCCATCGACCACCTGGGCCTAACGGCACCGGGCCAGAGCTGGCGTGCGGTGGAAGAGGGCGTGATCGAGCCCGGCGGGCAATGCCCGGTGAACATGAGCGGTGGCCTGATCGGCTGCGGCCACCCGGTGGGCGCCACCGGCACCCGCATGCTGTTCGACGCCGCCCGTCAGGTGAGCGGCACTGCCAACGAATGCCAGATCGAAGGCGCCGAACGCATCCAGACCCTCAACATCGGCGGCTCCTGCGGCACGGTGGTCAGCTTTGTGGTGGACCGGTGGCAATGACGCAGACCCTGCTCGCGATATGGGCCGTGCTGGCGGCCGTGTGGCTGTGGGCCTTGCCCCGGCCGTGGAAAGGCGCCGGCTGGCTGTACCCGTTGCTGCCGCTGGTGGCCGGCGCGCTGCTGGTCTTGCAGGCCTTGCCAACGCAGGCCGGAAGCCTGCTGGCGCACTGGATGGCCGCCGCCACCTGGCTCTGGGCTGGCCTCACACTGGTCTGGGTGCTGAGCCTGATCAAGCGCGACAGCAGCATCATGGACGTGGCCTACGGCTACCTGCTGCTGGCCCTGCCATGGTGGCTGTGGAGCCGTTCGGGCGCCGATGGCGCCAGCTGGCTGCTGCTGCTCATGGCCACGCTGGGTTTTGGCCGCTACAGCCTCTACATCACCTGGCGCAACCTGCCCCATGGTGAAGACCCGCGCTACACCCGCTGGCGCGAGCGCTCCGGCGCGCGCTGGTGGTGGTGGAGCTACTTCCAGGTGTTCCTGCTGCAAGGTGTGGTGCTGTGGCTGTGGGCGCTGCCGCTGGTGGTGGCCCTGGCCTGGCCGCAGCCGCTGGGGCCGTGGCACGTGGTGGGCGCCCTGGTCTGGCTGGTCGGCTTCGTGTTCGAAGCCGGCGGCGACTGGCAGCTCGCACGCTTCAAGCGCACCCGCGCCTCGCAGGGCCAGCTGCTGGACCACGGCCTGTGGGGCCTGACCCGGCACCCCAACTACTTCGGCCAGACGGCCATGTGGTGGGGCTACGGGCTGCTGGCCCTGGCATCGCCTCTGGGCTGGCTGGGCCTGCTGTCGCTGGTCTACATCACCTGGTTCATGCACCGGGGCTCTGCCACCTCGCTGATGGAACGGCACATGATGAAAACCAAGCCGGGCTACGCCGCCTACTGCGAGCGCGTGCCGGCCTTTTTCCCGAACCCCTTTCCCCGAACCAAGCCCAAGAGCCAGCCATGACACATGCCCTGATCATCGACGCCATCCGCAGCCCGCGTGGGCGCGGCAACGACAAGGGAGCCTTGAAAGGCCTCAAGCCGGTGGACCTGCTGGCGCAGCAGCTTCGTGTTCTGCAGGCGCGCTCCGGTGTGGACACCGCCGAAGTCTGTGACGGCCTGTTCGGCTGCGTCACCCAGACCGCGGAGCAGGGGGCCAACATCGGCAAGCTCGCCCTGGTGCGTGCCGGCTGGAGCGACGCCACCTCGGGCATGACCCTGAGCCGCTACTGCGCCTCGGGCCTCACGGCGGTGCAGTTTGCCGCCACCCAGGCGCTGGCCAATGACGCGCTGGCGGTGGGTGGTGGCGTGGAAATGATGTCGCGCGTGCCCATGGCCAGCGACCAGGGCCCGCTGACCCACGACATGGATTTCCAGCGCCAGACCGCGCTGGTGCCCATTGGCCTGGCGGCCGACGCCATTGCCACCCTGGAAGGGTTCACGCGCGAGCAGTGTGATGCCTATGCGCTGGCCTCGCAGCAGCGCGCCGTGGCCGCGCGCGACGGAGGCCGCTTCACCTCGGTGGTGCCGGTGGCCGATGACGCCGGCGCTGCCGTGCTCGAACAGGACGAAACCCCGCGCGCCGGTACCACAGCCGAAGGCCTGGCAGCCATGAACCCGGCCTTTGCCGCCATGGGCGAGAAGTTCGGCATCGATGCCCTGCTGTGCCAGCGTTACGGCCTGCCGGCCATGGACCACGTGCAGCACGCCGGCAATTCACCCGCCATGGCGGATGGCGCCTCCGCCGTGCTGGTGGCCAGCCCGGGTGCGGCGCAGCGGCTGGGCCTGAAGGCGAGGGCGCGCATCCTGGCTACAGCCGATGCTTCGGTGGACCACACGCTGGCGCTGACCGCAGCCGTGGACGCCACCCGCAAGGTGCTGGACAAGGCAGGCCTTGGGGTGGACGACATCGACCTGTTCGAGGTCAACGAGTCCTTCGCGGCGCTGATGCTGCACTACATGAAGCACCTGAACGTGCCCCACAACAAGCTCAACGTGAACGGCGGCGCCATCGCGCTGGGTCACGCCATGGGCTCGACCGGCAGTGCCCTGATCGGCACCGCGCTGGACGAGCTGGAGCAGCGCGGCGGACGCCGGGCGGTGGTGGCCATCTGTGGTGCGGCGGGTGTTGCCGTGGCCATGGTCATCGAGAAAGTCTGAGGACCATGCCCCACACCCTGGACCGCGACCTGACGCGCGACGCGCTGTCGACCAGCACCCTGAGCCACGGGCTCAAGGTGTTCGGCGACCGCTGGACCGCGCAGATCGTGCTCGGCGCCTTCATGGGCGTGCGCCGTTTCGACGAGTGGCAGATGAAGCTGCGCATCCCGCGTCACACCCTGGCCGACCGCCTCAAGGCCCTGGTGCACATGGACGTGCTGCGCCCGCGCCTGTACCAGGAGCGGCCCGAGCGCTACGCCTACCACCTCACCACCAAGGGCCTGGCGCTGTACGACGCCGTACTGATGGTGTGGGACTGGGAACACCGCTTCGGTGACCGCGACGTGGCGCTGCCCTCGCGGCTGGTCCACAAGACCTGCGGCCATGCGTTCTACCCGGAGCTGCAGTGCAGCGCCTGCGGCGACGCGGTGACCATGACCGACCTGCACTTCCACCTGGTGCCCAACCCCAAGCTGCCGCACGACACCGCCGCACCGCTGCGCACGCCACGGCTGACCAGCAACAGCGCGCCCGGCATGGCGCTGGGCCTGCGGGTGGACCGCTGGAGCTTGTTGATCGTCTCGGCCGTGGTGCTGGGCTGCCACCACTTCGACCAGCTGTCCTACGTGCTGCGCATAGGCCCCAGTGTGCTCACCAAGCGCCTGGCCAGCATGGTGGAAGCCGGCCTGCTGCTCAACCAGCCCGACCGCAACGACGCGCGCCGCCGCGTCTACCGGCTCACGCCGGCCAGCCGGGGACTGTTCGGCTACATCGTCTGCCTGTCCACCTGGGCCAGCGCCCACCACTTCAACGAGCCCAGTTCCATCCGGCCCGAGCACAACGCGTGTGGCAAGGGGTTTGTGCCACGCGTTTCCTGTGGTCACTGCCACCAGCCCCTGCTGCCGTGGGAAGTCGGTTTCGAAATGTCTGCATCATGAACACCAGTCTCCAGGTTTTTGCCCAGCTCACCGTCAACGGCATTGCCGTCGGCGCCATCTACGCCCTTGTGGCCTTGGGGCTTGTGCTCATCTACAAGGCCACCGAGGTGCTCAACTTCGCCCACGGCGACCTGCTCGTGGTCTCGGCCTTCTCGGCCTGGGGCCTGATCACCGTGGTCGGGCTGCCGTTCTGGCTGGCCATGCTGCTCACGGTGGCCATCGCTTCGGTCCTGGCCTACGGGCTGGACGCGCTGGTGATACGCCGTATCGCCGGCCAGCCCCAGTTCGCCGGCGTGATGCTCACCATCGCGCTGGCTTTCATGATCCGGGGCCTGGTCAGCATGGGCTTCGGCCCCGAGTCGCGCAACTACCCCACACCCTGGACCAACCAGACCACCCAGATCGGCGGCCTGGTGATCACCGACCTGCAACTGGTGATCCTGGGTTTTGCGCTCGCCGTCACGGCCGTGCTGTTCCTGTTCTTCCGCCACACCCGGCTGGGCGTGGCCATGCAGGCAGCCTCGCAGAACCAGCTGGCCGCCTACCTCAACGGTGTGCGCGTCAAACGCGTCAACTCGCTGGTGTGGGCCCTGGCCGGTGCCACGGCGGCGGTGGCGGGTGTGCTGCTCGCACCCATAACGCTGGTGGACATCAGCCTGTGGTTCGTCACGCTCAAGGCGCTGGCCGCGCTGGTGCTCGGCGGCTTCGGCAGTATCCCCGGCGCCATCGTCGGCGGGCTGCTGATCGGCCTGATCGAGCAGTACGCCGGCGTCTACATGCCCCAGGGTTCCAAGGACATCGTGGCCTACCTGGTGCTGATCGCCGTTCTCATCATCCGTCCCCGCGGCCTGCTGGGCGAGGCCCATGGCCGCCGCGTCTGAAACCCCATGAAGTTCGACTACAACACCCGATACCGCGACAGCTTCGCGCTGCTGCGCCACGCGGACCAGCGCGTGCTCTACGGCCTGCTGTTCGCCGCGCTGCTGCTGGTGCCGCTGTTCGCCACGCCGTTCCTGCTGGGCGAGCTGGCCTACGTGTTCATCCTGTGCATCGCCAGCCTGGGCCTGATGGTGCTCACCGGCTACACCGGCCAGGTATCGCTGGGCCACGCGGCCTTTGTGGCCATCGGCGCCTATGCCCACGCCTATGCCATGAGCCAGGGCGTGCCCATGCTGGTGTCGCTGCCGCTGGCGGGGCTGGTTGCTGCGCTCGCCGGGCTGCTGGTGGGCATACCGGCCATCCGCGTTTCCGGCCTCTACCTGGCCATGGTGACGCTGGCCTTCGCCATCATCGTGGAGCAGCTCATCGGCCACTGGGAGTCGGTCACCGGTGGCTTCACCGGCCTGGCGGTGGAGGACGCGCGCATCGGTGCCTGGTCGCTGGGCGGCCCCAAGGCCTTCTACTATCTGTGCCTCGCCGCACTGGTGGCCGTGCTGCTGGGCCTGCTCAACCTGCTGCGGTCGGCCATCGGCCGCGCCTTCGTGGGCGTGCGCGATTCCGAGGCGGCGGCCTATTCGCTGGGCATCCACGTCAATGCCGTCAAGGCCGGTGCCTTTGCGCTGTCGGCCGGCGTCACCGGGCTGGCGGGTGCGCTGCTGGCGCACCACATCAAGTACCTCACGCCCGACGGCTTCACGCTGCTGCTGTCGCTGGAACTGGTGCTGATGGTGGTGATCGGTGGCCTGGGCAGCCTGCGCGGGGCCATCCTGGGCGCGGCACTCATCAGCCTGCTGCCCACGGCCATCTCGCGCATCAAGCCGCTGCTGCCCGACAGCGTGGCCAAGCAGTTCGGGCTGGAGATCTTCATCTTCGGGCTGGTGCTCGCGCTGTTCGTGCTGTTCGAGCCCACCGGGCTGAACGGCCGCTGGCTCAAGCTGCGCGCGCTGCTCGAGTCCTTCCCGCTGTACCGGCGTGACACCTTCAAGCGCCAGAAACGCTACATGAAATCGGAGCGCTACCGATGAGCCAGAACCCACCCCTGCTGAGTGTGCGCGACCTGTCGCTGGCCTTTGGCGGCGTCAAGGCCATCGCCGGCCTCAACCTCGAAGTCCGCGCCGGCGAAGTGCTGGCCGTGATCGGCCCCAACGGCGCTGGCAAGACCTCCATGCTCAACACCGTGACGCGGGTGTTCGACCCCACCGGCGGCCAGATCCTGTTCAAGGGCGAAGACCTGTCGGCGGTGCCGCGCCACCGGATTGCTGCGCGCGGCATTGCCCGCACGTTCCAGAACATCGAGCTGTTCGAGGCCGCCACGGTGATGGACAACCTGCTGCTGGGGCGCCACCGTTTTCACCACGGCGCCTGGTGGCAGCAGCTGCTGCGCACCCCGGCCGTGACCCGGCTGGAGGAGCAGGCCCGCGCCGATGCCGAGGCGGTGATCGAGTTCCTCGATCTCTCGCCCTGGCGCAACGCGCTGATCGCCGGCCTGCCGTACGGCGTGCGCAAGGTGGTGGAGCTGGGCCGCGCGCTGTGCACCAAGCCCGAGTTGCTGTTCCTGGACGAGCCGGCCTCCGGCCTCAACCCCGAGGAAACGCGCGACCTCGCGTTCTGGATCGACGACATCCGCACCGAGCTCGGCATCACCGTGGTGATGGTGGAGCACGACATGTCGCTGGTGAGCGCCGTGGCCGACCGCGTGATCTGCATGGCGCAGGGCGCCGTGCTGTCCGAAGGCACGCCGGCCCAGGTCCAGGGCGACCCCGCCGTGATTGCCGCCTACCTGGGAGCCTGACATGGAAGCCTTGTTGCAAGTCAAGAACCTGGAAACCTGGTACGGCCCCATCGTGGCCATGCAAGGGGTGAACCTGGAGGTGCGCCCTGGCCGCATGGTGGCGGTGCTGGGTGCCAACGGCGCGGGCAAGACCACGCTGCTCAACACGCTGGCTGGTGTCATCGATCCGTTCAAGGGGCAGGTGCTGTTCGAAGGCCGCACCGTGCACGGGCTGGACGCCGACGAGGTGTGCCGCCGCGGGCTGGTGCTGGTGCCCGAGGGCCGCCAGGTGTTTCCCTTCCTGAGCGTGCGCGACAACCTGGCCATGGGTGCCTACACCCGGCGCGATGCCGACGGCGTGCGGGCCGATCTGGAGCGCGTTTTCCAGTGGTTCCCGCGCCTGAAGGAACGTGAGCAGCAGCACGCTGGTCTGCTCTCGGGCGGCGAGCAGCAGATGCTGGCCATCGGCCGGGCCGTGATGGCCCAGCCCCGTCTGCTGATGCTGGACGAGCCTTCGCTGGGCCTGTCGCCGCTGCTCACCAAGGAGATTTTCTCCATCATCAGCCGCATCCGCGACGAGACCCAGACCGCCATCCTGGTGGTGGAACAGAACGCGGCCATCGCGCTGGCACACGCCGACGATGGCTACATCATGGAGCTGGGCCGCATCGTGGCCGCCGACACCTGCGAGGCCCTCGCGAAGAAGGCCGACGTGCAGGCTTCCTACCTGGGCGGCGGCGAACACACCGGCCTGAGTGGCACGGCACAGCGCTGGAAGCGGCGCAAGACCTGGCGCTGAACACGTATGACGACACACATGGAGACAACCCCCGAATTCCTGGGCCAGGACACGCCCGCGCGCGTGTTCCGCGCGCGCTGCCAGGCCTGGGCCCCGCAGCCCGCGCTGCGGCGCAAGCACCGTGGCCTGTGGGAAAGCACCACCTGGGCGCAGTACTACGAGCGGGCTCGCGCCGTCGGCCTGCGCCTGCATGCCCTGGGCCTGCCGCGCGGCGCGGTGGTCTGCGTGCTGGCCGAGAACCGCCCCGAGTGGCTGTATGTGGACGTGGGCGCCCAGTGCATGGGCCTGGTGGGCAACGGCATCTACCCCACCTCGTCGGCCGACCAGGTGCAGCACATCCTGCAGGACAGTGGGGCGCAGGCCCTGTTTGTGGAGAACCAGGAGCAGTTGGAAAAGGCGCTCACGGTGCGGGCGCAGTGCCCGTCGCTGCGGCTCATCGTGGTCATGGAGCGCGACGGCCTGCGCGGTTTCAACCAGCCGGGCGTGGTGTTCTTCGACGATTTCCTGGCCGAAGGCCTGGCGCTGGCCGAACGCGAGGCCGCCCGTTTCGAGGCCGCCATCGATGCCGGGCGGCCCGATGAGCTGGCTTTCCTGGTCTACACCTCGGGCACCACCGGCGCGCCCAAGGGCGCCATGATCCTGAACCGCAACGTCGTGTTCCAGATGACGCAGGCGCCGCTCTACCTGGACGTGAACCCGGGCGACAAGTCGGTGTCCTTCCTGCCGCTGTGCCACATTGCCGAGCGCATGGCCACGGTGTTCAACCCGCTGGCCGTCGGGCTGGTGGTGCATTTCCCGGAAAGCTCAGGCACGGTCTTCAACGACCTGCGCGAAGTGGCGCCGCATGTGGTGTTCGCGCCGCCGCGTTTCTGGGAAAAGATGTACTCGCAGATCGACCTGTTCATGCGCGACGCCATCGCGCCCGCGCGATGGGCCTACCGGCGCGCGCGCGAGCTGGGTGCGCCGGCGGTGGAGGCGCGCCTGCGCGGCGAAACACCGCCGCCGGCCTCGCTGCCGTCGCGGCTGCTGCAGGCGCTCGCGCTGCGCAACATCCGCATCTTCCTCGGCCTGCAGAACGTCAAGAGCGCGCTCACCGGTGCCGCACCGGTGCCGCCCGACCTGATCCGCTGGTTCCTGGGCTGCGGCGTGGAGCTGCGCGAGGCCTTCGGCATGACCGAGACCACCGGCTTTTGCACCGCCACGCCCAAGGGTGGCATCCGGCTGGGCTGGGCCGGCGTCAAGGGGCCGGGCACCGACATCCGCATCGGCGCCGAAGGCGAGATCCAGATCCGTGGCCCCAACGTGTTTGGCGGCTACTGGAACCTGCCCGACAAGACCGCCGAGGCGCTGGACGCCGAGGGCTGGCTGCGCACCGGCGACTGTGGCGAGATCGATCCCGACGGCTACCTGGCTATCCGCGACCGCATCAAGGACATCCTGATCACCTCGGGTGGCAAGAACGTGACGCCCAGCCACATCGAGAGCCTGCTCAAGTTCAGCCCCTACGTCACCGATGCGGTGGTGGTGGGCGACGGCCGCAAGTACCTGACCAGCCTGGTGATGATCGACCAGGAACACGTGTCGCGCTTCGCCCAGGAGCGCCAGGTGCCCTACACCGACTTTGCCAGCCTGACGCGCGCGCCCGAGGTGGTGACGCTGATCCGCGAAGAGATCGAGCGCATCAACCCGCAACTCGCCCGGGTCGAGCAGATCAAGGATTTCCGCATCATCGGCGAACTGCTGACCGCCGAAGACGAAGAGCTGACCCCCACGATGAAGCTCAAACGCAAGGTGATCGCGCGCAAATACGCCGCGCTGATCGACAGCATGTACGACACTGAGAGTTCCAACCCCGCCTGACCACAACCAAGGAGACAACGCATGAAACTCAACCGACGCCACCTGATCGCCGCCGCCGTCTCGGCAGCAGCCCTGGGGCTGGGCCAAGCCCACGCCGCCGGCGTGTCCGACACCGAAATCGTGATCGGCACGCACCTGGACCTGTCCGGCCCCACGGCGGCCGGCATGCCCATGCTGCGCAACGCCATGCAGATGCGCATCGACGAGGCCAACGCCAAGGGCGTGCATGGCCGCAAGATCCGCCTCATCACCGAGGACAACGGCAGCCAGCCGCAGATGGCCGTGCGCGCGGTGCAGAAGCTGATCCGCAGCGACAACGTGTTCGCCATCGTCAACTCCTTCGGTTCCGGCCCCAACGCCGCCACCGTCAAGGCCGCCACCGACGCGGGCGTGGTGGTGTTCGGCCCTTGGGCGGCATCGGCCATCGTGCAGAAGGTGGGGGGCAACAGCCCGCTGCTGTTCACCACGGTGCAGAACTACGACACCACCACCGCCACCGGCCTGGGCTGGGCCATCAAGAACTGGGGCGCCAAGCGCGTGGGCGTGATCTACCAGGAAGGCCCGTTCGGTGACCTGATCCGCGCCGGCGTCAACGCCGCGCTCAAGGAAGCAGGCCAGACCGCCGCCGCCGAAGCCGCCTACAAGGTGGGTGACATCGACTTCTCGTCGCAGGTGGCGCGCATGAAGGCGGCCAACGTGGACCTGATCCTGGCTGGCACCGTGGTGCGCGAGACCGTGGGCGTGATGGCCGAGGTCAAGAAGCTGAACTGGACCGACGTGAAGGTGCTGACCGGCATCCCGGGTCGCAGCAGCATCGTGGCGCGCCTGGGCAAGGACGCGGTCGAGGGGCTCTACGGCATTGGCGGCTGGAAGCTGCACGACGCCGACACCACCGACGCAGCAGCCAAGAAATTCCTGGCCGACTACAAGGCCCGCTTCGGCCACGACGCCGATGAGAACGCCGCCAACGCCTATTCCTACACCGACTGGTTCATCGCCGGTCTGGAGGCCACCGGCCGCAACCTGACCGCAGAGTCCTTTGCCAAGGCCATGCAGGGCGTGAGCCACCAGGACTTCACCACCTTCACCCGCCAGAGCTGGGCCAACAACCACGTGACGCCGGAACTGGTCTCCATCGACCAGGTGAAAGGCGGCAAGTGGGTGCAGGTGGCGCCGCCCACGGGCGCTGGCAAGTAAACAGCCCCCACGCTCCGCCGCTTCGCGGGTCGCTGCCCCCCGGGGGGGGCTGACCCGCCTTGGGGCGGCCCGGCGGCGGGTCGGCCTATGTTCGGAACCGGCTGGCGCGCAGGTGTTGCGCCAGCTTCTCATCCAGCGGCAGCGGCTCGTGGAAACGCAGGGCCGCTGCCAGTTCGCCGCACAGCAGGGCCAGGCTGAGTCCACGCGCGCCCATGGCGGTGCAGGCCCACAGCCCTGGCAGGGCGTTGTCATCCACCGGCCCCACCAGGGGCACGCGGTCGGGCACGGTGCAGCGCACGCCCGACCACGACCGCCGTGAGGCGGGCGTGGCGCCGTCGGCGCAGGCCGCGCCCAGTGCCGGCAGCAACTCCCTCAGCTTGGTCAGGTTGGCGTCGTCGTCGGCGGGGTCGACCTCGGGCCGGTCGCGGCTGCGGTCGAAGGTGGAGCCGCAGAACCAGGCCGGGCCCTCACCGGTGGGAATGCCGGGAATCAGCGCGCCATGGCCGTTGGTGGCAAAAGGGGGCAGGGTGGGTGTGGCTGGCCCCTGCAGCACGCCGGTGACCTGGCCACGCACGGCGTGCAGCGGCAGGGGCTGCGGGATCAGGTTGCGGGTGGCCGGCCCGGCTGCCACCACCACCCAGCCGGCACGGTCCAGTTCCTGGCCTTCGCGGTCTTCCAGCACCCAGTCATCACCCTCGCGGCGCAGGCGCTGCACATCCAGGCCTCCACGCCAGGTCACACCGGGCGTGTCCAGCAGGGCGCGCACCAGATGGGCGGGCTGCACCCAGCCGGCGCGGGCGTGCCACCAGGCAGGTGACTCCGCCGGCAGGCCCGCCTGAGCCAGGGTCTCGGCACTGGCGGGGCGGGTCCAGTCCATGCCTTCGCGGGCATCGGCATGGGGCCAGTGGCGGCTGCGGCCCACTCGGTGTTCCAGCACACCGCTGGCGCCCCAGTGGCCGGCCATGGCGGGTTCGTCGCTCAGGTGCTGCCAGCTGGCGCGCACGCCGGCGCGGGTGATCTGCGACAGCCAGGCGTCGTCGGTGGAGAGATGCGGGCCAAACAGTCCGGCCGGCAGGCCCGAGGCGCCGGCGGCGGGTTGGTCAGCCCGGTCCAGCACCGTCACCTCGCAGCCCCGGCGGGCCAGGCTGGCGGCCACGGCCGCGCCCGACAGGCCCGAGCCCACCACCAGCACACGGCCCGGCGCGGGCGTTTCGGGCAGCGGCTTGTGGCCGGCCCAGGGTGGCGCAAAGTGCCCCTGCAGCCGGTGGCGTTTGGGCGGCAGGCCGTCGGCCTTGTCCACCTGGAAGCCGGCGGCATGCAGGCCGTCGCGCACGGCACGCGCCACCGTCCAGGTGGCGATGCGCGCACCCGGGCGGGCGTGGCGCGCCAGCTGTTCCATCAGGGGGGCGCCCCACATGTCGGGGTTGCGGGCGGGGTCGAAGCCGTCCAGGAAGATGGCGTCGGCCGGGAAACGCTGGCCCGCCAGCCAGGTCGTGCTGTCGGCCACGCCCAGGGTCAGCAGCACCTGGCCGCCGTCCAGGCGCAGGCGGTGGGTGCCGGGCAGCAGGCCCCACCAGCGCCGGGCCAGCTCGTCGGCCAGGGGCGAGAGTTCGGGCCAGGGCGCGGCGCTGCGGCGCAGGTCGTCGGCGCTCACCGGGTAGGCCTCGGTGGCCACGTAATGCAGCAGGCGCGGGCGTTCGGGGTCGGCGCGCCAGGCGGCCCAGGCGGCCAGAAAGTTCAGGCCCAGGCCGAAACCGGTTTCGAGCAGGGTGAAGCGGGGTCGGTTGCGCCAGCCTTGGGGCAGGCTGCAGCCTTGCAGGAACACGTGGCGGGCCTGCTCCAGTCCACCCAGGCCATCAAGGCCTCGGGTGCGGTAGACATCGCCGAAGCGGGGGGATTGCGGGGTGCCGTCGTCCGACCAGTGGACGGTCTCGGCCATGGCTTACTGGCTGGGCGGCACGAAGCCGGCGGCGGCGTCCGCGCCATCGCCGAAGAAGTGTTTTTCCATCTGCCGCGCCAGGTACTGGCGGGCGCGGGCGTCGGCCAGGTTCAGGCGGTTTTCGTTGAGCAGCATGGTCTGGTGCTTGAGCCACGCCGCCCAGGCTTCCTTGCTGACGCTTTCGTAGAGGCGTTTGCCCAGCTCACCCGGGTAGGGCGGAAAGTCCAGACCTTCGGCTTCCTTGCCGAGCTTGATGCAGTGAACGGTGCGTGCCATGGGGAATCTTTTGCAGTCGAGAAAAAAGGGACTGTAGCGCAAGCGCAGCAGTCCCTGGCACGGGTGTGGTGACAGACCCGCCGCCGGGCCGCCCCAAGGCGGGGCAGCCCCCTTGGGGGGCAGCGACCCGCGAAGCGGCGGAGCGTGGGGGCCTGGTGTTCAGGCGGCCAGCGTGGCCTTGTCTTGGTTGGCAGCCACGCGGGCGTGGGCCTTGATGTCGCCGTGGGCGCTGTCCAGTGCGGCCGCCTTGGCGGCGTCACCCATGGCCACACCTTCGGCGCGCACGAAGCGCACGTCGGTGATGCCGAAGAAGCCGAACACCGTCTGCAGGTAGCTTTCCTGGTGCTCCAGGGCGCGGCCCTGGTCGCTGGTGGAATACACACCGCCACGGCTGGAGGCCACGATCACCGTCTTGCCGCCGGCCAGGCCCACCGGGCCTTTTTCGGTGTATTTGAAGGTGCGGCCGACCTGGGCCACGCGGTCGATCCAGGCCTTGAGCTGGCTGGGGATGCTGAAGTTGTAGAGCGGGGCGCCCACCACGATCACGTCGGCGGCCAGGAACTGGCTCACCAGCGCTTCGGACACGGCGTTTTCCTCGCGTTGCACCGGGCTGAGCTCGGCGTCGGCGCCCAGGCGGAAGCCGAGCGACTGGGCCGACAGGTGGCTGGGCGTGTCGACCGCGAGGTCAAGGTAATCCACGGTGGTGCCCGGGTGCTGGGCGGTCCACTCCGCCACGGTCTGGCGGGTCAGCTGGCGCGAGACCGAGTTGTCGGCCAGGATGCTGGAATCGATGTGCAAGAGTTTCATGTCGGGCTCCTTGTTCGGGTTTCCACTTAAAGTGGCGATGGATGAATTCTGAATTTGTTGCCAATGCTTGATAAGTCGGCTAAAACGCATCAGATCGTCCTGAAAATGGAACTGTGATGAAAACCGACCTCAACGACATGCTGTTTTTTGCCGAGGTGGTGGACCACGGCGGCTTCGCGGCGGCCGGGCGGGCGCTGGGCGTGCCCAAGTCGCGCCTGTCGCGCCGCATTGCCGACCTGGAGACCGCGCTGGGCGTGCGCCTGCTGCAGCGCACCACCCGCAAGCTGTCGCTGACCGACGCGGGTGAGGCCTACCTGCGCCACTGCCACAACGTGCGTGACGCCGCCCAGGCCGCCGAGGAGGCGCTGGCCGAGGTGCAGACCGAGCCGCGCGGCACGCTGCGCGTGAGCTGCCCGGTGACCCTGGCACAGACGGTGATGGGCGACCTGTTCCCGGAATTCCTGCGCCGCTACCCGGCCGTGCGGCTGGACCTGCTGGTGAACAACCGGCCGGTGAACGTGGTGGAAGAGGGCATCGACGTGGCCTTGCGGGTGCGGACCTCGGTGGAGGACAGCGGCAGTTTCGTCGTCAAGCGGCTGGACACTACACGGTCGGTGCTGGTGGCCAGCCCGGCGCAGCTGGAGCGCCAGGGCACGCCCGCGGCACTGGATGACCTCACGCGGATGGACAGCCTGTCCATGGGCGCGCAGGACGGCCGCGCCACCGTGCGGCTGGTGGGGCCCGACGGCCGCGAACACGCCATCCAGCACCAGCCGCGCTTCGTGGCCGACGACCTGCTGACGCTGCGTTTTGCCGCGCTGGCTGGTACCGGCTGGGGCTGGATGCCCGATTACCTGTGTGCCGAGGACGTGCGCGCCGGCCGGCTGGTGCAGCTCTTGCCCGACTGGGCGCCGGCGCCGGGCATCGTGCACGCGGTGTTTGCCACCCGGCGCGGCATGGTGCCCGCAGTGCGCCGTTTCCTCGACTTCCTGGGCGAGACGCTGCCGGGCCGCAGCGCGGTGTCGTGCCGGGAACCAAAAGCGGTCGCGCACAATCTGCCTGTTGCTTCCGTTTCCGACCCACAGGATTGACCGTTGCTGACCGTACTGCCCACCTTCCGTCCCAGTTTTCTGGCCGCCCACGCACGCAAGCTGCTGGCACTCATCTCGCTGGGCTCGCTGGCCCTGCTGGCCTTTGGCCTGTACCTGCAGCACGTGGTGGGGCTGGAGCCATGCCCCATGTGCATCGTGCAGCGTTACGCGCTGCTGCTGGTGGCCGTGGTGGCCGGTCTGTTCTGCTGGTTCCGGGGCCGGGGTCTGCTCATGACGGGCTCGCTGCTGGTCACGCTGGTGGCGGGCTTCGGTGCCTTTGTTGCGGCGCGCCAGAGCTTCCTGCAGTGGTACCCGCCCGAGATGTACTCGTGTGGCCGTGACTTCTACGGCATGATCGAAGCCTTCCCGCTCAAGCGCGCCATCCCCATGATTTTCCGGGGCGGTGGCGATTGCACCCAGATCGACTGGACCTTCCTGGGCCTGTCCATCGCGAACTGGTCTTTCCTCAACTTCCTGCTCATCGGCGTGCTGTCGCTGGCGCTGTTGGTCGCGCTGGTTCGCCACAAGGGCTGAACGGGGTCGCCGCAGGCGGCGGCGCGGGAGGTGGGCTGTGGCAAACTTCCCGGCTTTCCAGACAGCCTGAAGCCGGCACAGACCGGCTTGAACGACCCGACATGCAAAAAATCATTGCGCAGATCGCGCAGGAGATCAAAGTCCAGCCCCGCCAGGTGCTGGCCGCCGTGGAACTGCTCGACGGCGGGGCCACGGTGCCCTTCATTGCCCGCTACCGCAAGGAAGCCACCGACGGGCTCGACGACATCCAGTTGCGTGAACTTGAAGCCCGCCTGAGCTACCTGCGCGAACTGGAAGACCGCCGCGAGGCGGTGCTCAAAAGCATTGCCGAGCAGGGCAAGCTCACGCCGGAGCTGCAAGCCGCCATCGAGGCCGCGCCCACCAAGCAGGAACTGGAAGACCTCTACCTGCCCTACAAGCCCAAGCGCCGCACCAAGGGCATGATCGCCCGCGAGGCCGGCATCGAGCCGCTGGCCGACAAGCTGTTCGCCGACCCCTCGCTGGACCCGAACGCCGAGGCCCAGGCTTTCCTGGTGCCCGCCGGCAAGATCGAGGGCGCGGACTTCACCACCACGGCCGCCGTGCTGGATGGTGTGCGCGACATCCTCTCCGAACGCTGGGCCGAAGACGCCGCGCTGGTGCAGAAGCTGCGCGAGTGGCTGTGGGCCGAAGGCCTGTTCACCAGCAAACTCGCCGCCGGCAAGGACGAAAACCACCCCGACGTGGCCAAATTCCGCGACTACTTCGACTACGACGAACCCATTGGCCGCGTGCCCTCGCACCGCGCGCTGGCGGTGTTCCGTGGTCGTACACAGGAGTTCCTGGACGCCAAACTCGCGCTGCCGGAAGTGCCCGAGCCTGGCAAACCCAGCCTGGCTGAAGGCAAGATCGCGCTGCACCTGGGCTGGAGCCACAAGGCCCGCCCGTCCGACGACCTGCTGCGCAAGTGTGTGGCCTGGACCTGGCGCGTGAAGCTCAGCCTCTCCACCGAGCGCGACCTGTTCGCCCGCCTGCGCGAAGAGGCCGAAAAGGTCGCCATCAAGGTCTTCGCCGACAACCTGCGCGACCTGCTGCTGGCCGCACCCGCCGGCCCGCGTGTGGTGATGGGGCTGGACCCCGGCATCCGCACCGGCGTGAAGGTGGCCGTGGTCGATGCCACCGGGAAGCTGGTGGACACCGCCACCGTCTACCCGCACGAGCCCCGCCGCGACTGGGACGGCTCGCTGCACACGCTGGGCCGGCTGGTGGAAAAACACGGCGTCAACCTGATCGCCATCGGCAACGGCACCGCCAGCCGGGAAACCGACAAGCTGGCGGCCGACCTGATCAAACTCGCCGCCAAGGTCGAGCGCCAGATCGAGAAGGTGGTGGTCAGCGAGGCCGGTGCCTCGGTCTACAGCGCCAGCGAATACGCCAGCCAGGAAATGCCCGACGTGGACGTGAGCCTGCGCGGCGCCGCCAGCATCGCGCGCCGCCTGCAGGACCCGCTGGCCGAGCTGGTGAAGATCGACCCCAAGAGCATCGGCGTGGGCCAGTACCAGCACGACGTGAACCAGAGCGAGCTGGCCCGCACGCTGGACGCCGTGGTGGAAGACTGCGTGAACGGCGTCGGCGTGGACCTGAACACCGCCAGCGTGCCACTGCTCACGCGCGTCTCGGGCCTGTCGGCCAGCGTGGCCAAGGCCGTGGTGCGCTGGCGCGAAGCCAACGGCGCCTTCCGCAACCGCAAGCAGCTCATGGACGTGAGCGGCCTGGGTGCCAAGACCTTCGAGCAGAGCGCCGGTTTCTTGCGCATACGCGGCGGCGACAACCCGCTGGACATGACCGGCGTGCACCCCGAGTCCTACCCTTTGGTCGAGGCCATCGTCGAGAAAACCGGCAAGCCGGCGGCCGAGCTCATGGGCCGGGCCGACATGCTCAAGACGCTCAAGCCCGAGCTGTTCGCCAACGAGCGTTTCGGCGTCATCACGGTCAAGGACATCCTGGGCGAACTGGAAAAGCCCGGCCGCGACCCGCGCCCCGATTTCCAGGTCGCGCGCTTCAACGAAGGTGTGGAAGATATCGCCGACCTGCGCGAAGGCATGGTGCTGGAAGGCACGGTGAGCAACGTGGCCCAGTTCGGCGCCTTTGTGGACCTGGGCGTGCACCAGGACGGTCTGGTGCACGTGAGCCAGCTGTCCAACAAGTTCGTCAACGACGCGCGCGAGGTGGTCAAGACCGGCGACATCGTCAAGGTCAAGGTGCTGGAGGTGGACGCGGCGCGCA
>VFQP010002521.1_pt1 | contig 20259 bp, 11 predicted proteins | sample 3512351 | NCBI WGS metagenome assembly VFQP01 (sample SAMN10412372, study PRJNA504923) | tailings metagenome | isolation source: Relicate 1 Philex TSF1 revegetated site | place: Philippines: Tuba, Benguet | collected 2017-08-29
CCCTGATAATAATCCAAAATCTTCGTCCGCAGTGCGTAATCATACTTCGCCTGGATTGAATTGCTGTTTGCACGATCCATATTATTCTTTGTGATCAGGTAGTCGATAGATGTTCCAACACCTGCATTAAAGCGGACTTCAGCAGCCTTGAAAGATTCGGTAAATGCTTTTACCTGGTCAAGTAAAGTTTTGTAACGTTCCGCAGCAGTTGTCATATTGATATGAGCTTCTTCTATCGATTGTTGCAATTGTGTTTTGGTGGTGCTGGCAACATACTCAGCATTCTTGAAATCGATCTTGGCCTGGCGGATACGGTTGCGTTGTGCCCATGCATTGAAGATCGGGATCTGGAGATTCAGACTGAATGAATAGAAAATATTATTCCTTACCTGTCTTCCATATTCGATCTTTTCGGAAGAGTAACTGTTTTGCTTTGTGATAACATATGACGGAGTGCCGTTGATCAGTACATAATCGGCTGTTGGTACTTCAGCAGATCCTAAGAAAGTATTATTACGGGCAGCACTGGAATAGTTGGTATTGACGTTGCTGTTAAAGCTCAACGTGGGAAATAACTGACCGCGCGCCACCTTTACCGCTCTGGCAGCACTCGCTTCCCGGAGATCAACTGCTTTGATCTGGGCAAATTGCTCCAACGCCGTTGCATAAATACTATCCGGGGCAATTTCGTATCGTGTGGCAAATGCAGCGGCATCGATCTTCTCTATCTGAACATTCTTATCATACGGCACGTTCATCAGGCGTGCAAGGCTCAACTTTGATTGTTCAAGTGCATTCTTCGCACTGATAATACTCAGCTGATCATTGGCAAGCTGCCCCCGTACATCGGATAACTCAGATGGTTTGATGGCACCATCCTTATCCATGATCTCCAGTCGCTTCACCTGTTCAGTAGATACTTGTACCTGCGTCATTGCCAGGGAAAGGAGATCCTGATTGGTCAGCACCTGCAGATAGGCAAGGATGATATTGATCGTAATATTATCCTTTACCTGCTGCCAGTCCATCTTAGACGCTTCATACGCCAATGCATTTTGCTTTACCGCGTTTTGCATAGACAAGCCCCGGAAAAGTGTAACGCCGCTGTTTGCGCCGTAGCTGGAGTAATTCACTTGCTGGTTAATGTACGAGTTCGTAAAGGGATCAATACTACGCCCCTGGTTGATCCCGCTTCCTGCGCTGGCATTCAGATCAGGCAGCATGTTCAGTCTTGCCTGGTTCCAGTTGATCTTACCTGTCTCCATCCGGAGACCAGCCTGTAATACATCCAGGTTATTGTTCAAGCCTGTTTCAACACATTGCTGCAACGTGAGCAGTTTTCCATTTTTTTCCTGCGCCAGGGTATTGCCAGACATAAGCAGCATCCACCCACCAAGGCCAAAGGCCATTATTCGTTTCATCTTTGTCATATTAATTTTCGGAATGGTGATTATTTTTGAACCATTCCATCAAGCAGGTTTATGATCCTTGAACCAAAAGCTGCATTCTTTTCTGAATGGGTAACCTGGATAATGGTTACGCCTTCTTTATTTAATTCGTTAAACAATTGCATGATCACTTCTCCCTGCGCTGAATTGAGGTTTCCGGTCGGCTCATCCGCAAGCAGCAATTTGGGTTTACCGATCAATGCCCGCGCAATACCAACCAGTTGCTGCTGTCCACCCGAAAGCTGGGTAGGAAACAGATCTTTCTTTCCCACGATCTGAAAACGATCGAGGATATCAGCTACCAATGCCTTTCTTTCAGCAGATTTAACACCCTGATAAATCAATGGCGTTTCAATGTTTTCATATACCGTCAATTCATCGATGAGGTGATAAGCCTGGAATACGAAGCCAATGTATTTTTTATACAGATCAGAACGCTGTTTTTCTTTCAGCTTATGCACTGATTCATGAAGGAAGAAATATTCACCTTCATTAAAATCATCCAGCATTCCGATAATGTTCAGCAAAGTAGATTTTCCTGAACCTGATGGTCCCATAATAGAAACAAATTCTCCCTCATTGATAGTGAGGTTGACATCCTTCAACAAAAATGTGCGATTGTTGCCCGAGTTCACCCATTTGTAAATACCTTTTAACTCTAACATAATGTGGTTGTTTTATCAATTCTCCTGATGTATGTATGTATGTATGTGTAATCTTATTCTGAACGCAGCGATTTCACCGGGTTGATCACTGCTGCTTTAATAGCCTGCACACTCACCGTAAGCACTGCAATAAATAAAGCTATTCCCGCAGCCAAAGCAAATACCCACCAACCGATAGACACTCTGTACGCAAAATCCTTCAACCAGTTATTCAATCCCCACCATGCAAGTGGCGATGCAATACAAATCGAGATCAGTACCAGTTTTACAAAATCACCTGACAGCATCTTCGTGATATTGCCAACACTCGCACCAAGCACTTTCCGGATCCCGATCTCCCTGGTTCGTTGCTGGGCAGAAAATGCAGCGAGACCAAACAATCCCATGCAGGCGATCAATACTGCTGTTACTGCTGCTCCTACAAAAACATTTCCCAACTGTTGCTCGCTCGAATACTGGCGGTCAAATGTATCATCCGCAAAAAAATATTCAAAAGGATTTCCGGGAAAATACTGTTTATACAGTTCATTAAGCGTTGATATTTTGGATTGCATGTTATCTGTTCCGGTCTTAACCGTAAAATAGACAAACGAAGTCGATGGGAGAAAGATTACCGGATCGATCGCTTTTTGCAATGACAGGTGATGGTAATCTTTTACCACACCGCCGATCTCGTATTCTTTTCCGGCCCACAGGATCTTCTGCCCCGCCACCTGTGATCCCTTTTTAAATCCAAGCTGTGATGCAGCTTTTTCATTTACCAGCACTTTTCTTGCATTCATCCAGGCTCTCATGGCTTCCTGGGCAGTGAACGCTTTTCCCTGTACAAAGGAGATATCATACGTATCAAAATATTTATCATCGGAAATAAACATCGAATAGCTCTTCTTATCATCACCAGTCGAGGGGTTAAGCCTGGTGATATGATCGGCTGAAAAATTGTATCCTTTCCCCGGCACGTTGTTAGAACCTGTGTATTTCTGTACAAATGGTAACCGCGCCAGCTGATCTTTGAATGCATCATTTTTTTCCGCCTGTTCTTCACTGGAAACGGTTGGCCCTTTGATTACCAGCAACTGGTTTAGATTCATTCCAAGATTGCCCCCTTTCATATATTGCAACTGCTGATACAGGACGATCGTAGCAATGATGAATACAACGGAGATACTGAATTGAAAAACAACCAGGCCTTTGCGAAGCGAGAAACCGCGCTTATTCATGGTTGCTTTTCCTTTGATCGCTGCAACAGGTTTGAACGAACTTAATACGAACGCCACATATCCACCGGCCAGCAACGCGCCAATTATTACGCAGGCTACAGCTCCCGCCCAGAACCAACCCTGGTTCAATACGACTAATGAAAGTTCTTTGCCGGTAAACCTGTTAAAGATCCCCTGCGCAAATTGCACAATGATCAATGACAATCCGATACTGAGTAATGTAAGCAGAAAAGTCTCTGAAAGATATTGTACGGTCAACTGCTTACGGCTTGCGCCCAATACTTTTCGTACACCGGTTTCTTTGGATCTTTTCAATGCCTGTACCGTGGAAAGATTGATATAATTCACCCACGCGATCAGCAGGATCAGGATTGCGACCGCGAAAAGCATCACAACAAGTTTCAGGCTGCCATAAGTCAGGAACGGGTAGTCAAACCCTGTTCCCAAATGCAGTTCGCTGAATGGTTGCAGAAAAGTCGTTTGATCTTTTTCGTCTGGCTGTAGCGCATGTATGATCTGCGTGATACCAGCAGCTGCTTCCGCAGGCTTCGCATCTTTTTTTAGCAGAATATAGCTGCTCACAAAACCATTCTCCAGTGTAGCCGGATCAGCCCAGTCATTTTCATTTCTGTTGGCCGCTGTTGCCAGTGTATTAAAGGAAAGCAGCACTTCCGGTTTGAGGTCCGATTGAGCAGGAGGAGTTGCAAACACCGCAGAAATTGTGTAATCTGTATTACCAAACTGGTTGCTCACTTTAACAACCCGTCCCGCGGCTTTGGTTGTTCCAAAAAGCTTGATGGATGTGTTTTCGGAGATGGCCATCATCTGCGGCTTGTCAAGATCAGGACTTCCATCAATAATGCCGAATGTAAATGCGGAAAAGAAATTACCATCCGTGTAACTGATATGTTCTTCGCGGAAAACACTACCGTTTTTCTCCTTATCTGCCACCGCGAGAACGCCACTTCCGAGATCATCTGTCAGGCGAACAAACGATTCAACCGCAGGGATCTTTTGTGTAATAGCGGAAGCTAATCCTGGTGCAAAATTATATTCCTGATCGCCTTTGCCATCGCTTGCCGTCATCCGGTAAAGCCGGTCATAGTGCTGATGGAAACGATTAGCCCCCCATTCAAAGCTGATATACTGAAAGATCAGCAGAAATACCGCCAGCCCTATCGCCAGCCCGGTGATATTAATAGCCGTGAACGTTTTGTTACGCCAGAGGCTCCGGAAAGCAACAGTAAAGTAATTCTTTATCATACGATTGAAGCTGGTTGGTATTATCAGCACTTAGTGATTTTCAAGCGCTGTGCCACTCCATAACTAATTGATTTTCAACCGAAAATAATTCGCTCGCGGAAGAAATGTGCGAAAATGGACAAAAACTGTTCGAATACGAACAGTTTTGTCACCAAAACGTGGGGGAAGGTTTGAAAGTTTAATAGTTTAATAGTTTCAGGTTTGACAGGTTTGATAGGTTTGGTAGGTTTGACAAGTTTGGTAGATTATCATCACACATATATGTCTCTTTCCAAAAAACCTATCAAACGTTCCAAACCTACCAAACCTTCCAAACCTTAATCTTTAAAACTATTAAACTTTTAAACTTTCTCTATTCCGCCCGGAGATTGTTTACAGGATTGCTCGTGGCAGGTTTCATCGACAGCACACCGATCAGCACAACGGCAATGGCAAATACAGATGCGCCGGCGATCACGAATGGGGTAAGGTTTTGCTGTATCCGGTAAACATATTGTTGCAGCCACTCATGTGCAAACCAATAAGCCAGCGGCCATGCAATAGCGTTTGCCAGCAGTATCAGCAAAGCATATTCCCTGATAAAAAGAAGCAGGATACTCTTTATATCCGCGCCTAGTACTTTCCTGACGGCAATTTCTTTATTGCGTCTTGCAATGGTAAAAGAGATGATGCCGAATACACCCATGAACACGATGAAGAGATTGAGCATTGTTGCAAGACTGGTTGCTTTTTTCAACCGGAGTTCCGCTGAATAAAGGGCAGCGAATTTGTCATCCATAAAGAAATAATCGAAAGGTGCATTGGGTAATAGCTCTTTCCATTTTGCTTTTACAGAATTGATAGCAGCGGTCATATCATCGCCGGCAACTTTTACAGCAACAAAGCGATAACTCAGCGCGTCTTCTATATGAAAAAAAGCAAGAGGTCCGATTGCTTCATTGAAGGAAGAATAATTAAAATCTTTCACCACTCCTTTTACTGACAAAACTGTTGAAGGAGGAATTTTCAGCGTTTTCCCAATAGCATTTTCCGGCGTCCAGCCAAAAGCCTTCGCTGCCGATTCATTTATCACAATTTGACCGGGGACAAAAGGCTCCTGATCATTAAAGAAAGTTCCGGAGCTCAAACCAAGCCCCAATGTTTTCGCATATTTTTCATCAACATTCAAACCGGGAACAAGCAAGGGCTGATCCATTCCTTCTGCCTGTAAGGCAACTCCATTAGGAGGTTTTCTGTCGGGTATTTCAAAGGTCAAACTTGCTGCTTTTACTGCCGGGATCTGCTCCAATCCCTGCCGCACAGACAACATACGTTTAACACCAGCCGAATCCCACTGCTTTGGAAAAGCCGTTACAACCAGCACCTGTTCTTTATTATATCCAAGATCTTTGTTGAAAATGTAAGAGACCTGGTTTGAGATCGTCAGACCGCAGATAAATACAAGTATAGCAAGGGAAAACTGTACAAGCAGCAATGATTTTCTAAGCAGCATTCCTCCCCGTGAATCATCCATTTTTCCTTTTACTGCTTTGCTGATCCCTACAGCGCTTAAAACAATAGCGGGATAAATACCTGCAAGTAAGCCAATACCGATCAATAACAATAAAAGCAGGCCTATTTGCATCCATCTAAAGTTCCAAAGCGACAGGATCTGCGCTTGCAATATCTGGCCGAAAAAAGGCCGCATCATCTCATAAAATAAAATTGAAAATACTCCCGCAATAAGTGTCAGCAGCATCGCTTCTATTAGATACTGCATGATCAGGTCTTTCCTCGCGCCTCCAAATACTTTTCGAAGACCGATCTCTTTGAGTCTGTAAGTAGACGTCCCGATATTGATATTAATAAAGTTGATGATCGCCATCGAAACAATAAAAAGAGCTACCAATGAAAGGGTAACGATCACCCGCTGTACAGCATTGTTATTAGCCAGCATGTAATAACTACGAACGGGTGCGAGCTGAACTTTCAGATTATTCTTTATGTTATCATCCGCATACTTTTCGAGTAACTGTTTAAATGGGCCGTCAAGCGCAGCGGGCGTAATGCCTGGCTGCAATTCGATCAAACCAACTTCAAAAATACTTTGCCATGATGCAGCGGGATCACCTCCCGGAAAATAATTATTGCCTGTTAAAGGTACAAACACCGAATATGTTTCATCAAAAAGACCCGTCACCGAATTCGCACCAAGATCTTTCAGCACTGCTGAAACCAGGTATGGATCTTCATTACCGGTTACAGACGAAACAGTGATCCGTTCATTTAATACATCCGTTCGCCCAAAAAGCTTACGCGCCATCGACTCTGTGATGACGGCTGAATGATCATCCCTGAAAGCTTTTTCCGGCTGACCATGCAGCAATGGAAATCCATACATCGACACAAGCGTTGTATCCCCTATCGCAATATTCTCCTTGAAGTGTTTATCACCGGCAGACACCACATTGGTAACAGGATTGAACCGGTAATAATTAGCCACAAGGTTTGGATACTCTTCCCGGACAGTTTTTGGAAGAGGACCAATAGTAGCGATATCGATTCCCATCTCCTTCACCTTCCAGTCGCTTTTTACGATATACTGCCTCTCCACATTTCTGATATCCGCATTGACAGCTTTTTCTTCGATGATGTAAACACCGATCAGCATAGAAAAAGCGATGCCGACGGAAAGACCAAGTATGTTGATCACCGAGAAGAGCTTTCTCCTCACCAGGTTTCGAAAAGCGATCTTGAAGTAATTTCTGAACATATTTAACGTGTATGTGTGGTGTATGTTTATTCCGATCTCAACGTTTTCCCGGGATTTCTCAGGGCAGCTGCTGATGCGTTCAATCCTACAGTAAATAAAGCAATAACCAGCGTAATACTGCCCACCAATAAGAATACGCCTGCACCGATATTGATCCTGTAGTTAAAATTCTTCAGCCATTCATTCATTGCCCACCATGCAGCCGGGATCGCAACAAGAAACGCCAGCCCAACGAGTAGAAGAAATTCTTTTGACATCAATACAAGCACCTGCTGCACGGAAGCACCCAATACTTTTCTGATACCGATCTCTTTTGTACGGCGTTCGATCGTAAACGATACTAGGCCAAACAAACCAAGACAGCAAACGAATATAGAAAGTCCAGCGAAGATGATCGCCAGTTTACCGATGAGTTGCTCATTCAGAAATTTCTGATTGAATTCGTCATCGATAAAACGGAATTCAAACGGGTATTCCGGGCTGAACTTCTTATAACTCGCTTCAATAATAGCGAGAGACTTGCTTACATCTGCGCCTTCCTTCAACCTTATATTGGTAAACCCGGCCCATTTATCGTCATAAGCGATCATCATCGGTGAAGCGGCTTCATAAGGAGAAGTCATTACCATATTATCGACAACACCTACGATCATCCGCTGTTTTCCGGCCCAGGTGATCTCCCTGCCTACGGGCGATTCAAGCCCCATCAAACGGATCGCCTCTTTGTTAAAGATAACGGTGTTACTGTCGCCCGTACGAAAATCCCTGCCCTCGATCAAACGCGCATTTAATGTTTTCGTAAAGTCGTTATTGGCAAAAAGAAAGCCGATAATGAGCTGTGTGTTCGGATCAGCACCCTGCCACTTGATTCCAGAAGTAAATCCAAGGATGGTTGTAAGCGGAGAAGAAGTGCGAACCACAGAAGACAAAACGCCTGATTGCTGAAGCTCATTTCTGAAAGCGTCATAGTTCTTTGTCAGATCTGTATTGGCTTTGACCTGTATAAGGTTGTTGGTATCATAACCGATATCCCTTTTCTTCACATGCTGCAATTGCTGGTAGATGATCAGTGTTGCAGATATAAGAACGATCGCCGCGATGAACTGGGAAGTAACGAGGATCTTTCTTGGAAGAACGGCCTGTTTTCCCTGAAGGACCGTTCCTTTCAGCACCTTCACCGGTCTGAAATCAGAAAGATAGAATGCCGGATAACCACCAGCCACAACTCCGGTGAGTAGTATGATGCCCAATACGATTGCCCACATAGCAGGCTCGCTGTACGGAATGATCACCTCTATATTCAGCAATTTCGTAAACGAAGGTAACACTACAAATACAATAGCCGTTGCGAAAAGAAAAGACAACAATGCAAGCAATACAGATTCTGAAAGAAATTGAGCTATGAGTTGCTTTTTACCAGAGCCCAGTGTTTTACGGATTCCGACCTCTCTCGCTCTTTTCTCTGATCTTGCCGTAGAAAGATTCATGAAATTTACACAGGCGATGATCAGGATCACCACTGCCACCCAAGTAAAAAGATTTACATACTGTATCCGTCCCCCGGTATTTTTACCATCTTTAAACTCTTCATATAACCGCCATTTTGCCATCGGATGAGCTACCACTGATCCACGGGTTGTAGGATTATCACCATTCGTTCTTTTACGGATCAGGTTGATCACATTTGATTCAAGCGAAGCTGTACCTGTTCCAGGTTTCACATCAAGAAACACCTGGTAACTGCAATTCACCCATTCGTTTTCCTGCCGTTTGATCTCGGGCGCTGAAGGATTAAACGGAATGATACCATCAAATTGAACCGTTGAGTTTCGCGGAACATCTTTTACGATCGCTTTTACGATCGAATTGCGGTTGTTATTCAAACGAATTTCCTTTCCTATCACATCAGCAGAACCAAAGACAGCTTTCGCCGTACTTTCCGTGATCACAATTGCATCCGGGTCTTTCAATACTTCTTTATCTCCTTTGATAAAATCAAAAGAGAAGATATCAAAGAATTCAGGCGAAACGGTCAGCGTATTTTTATTGATACGGGTCTCTCCGTTTCCCATCAGTGTTGATCCGGGAAAAGAAACAGTCGCCGCATGTGTTACTTCCGGTAGTGTCGATTTTATCGCGTTCACCAGCGGGTACATAAAATCAGAACCGGTAGACGTTTCACCATTGAAATTCCTGTTGCTATAAAGCTGATAGATCTGGTCGTATTTCTTATGATATCCATCCCAGTTCTTTTCATTGTATACCCAAAGCACAATCAGCATAGTGCAGGCCATGCCGATAGCAAGACCAAGTACATTGATCAGCGAGAAGGTTTTGTTTCGTGTCAGATTGCGCCAGGCAACTTTGAAATAATTCTTTATCATAGAAAGGTTAGTTATTCAATGGCTTAATGGTTATTCGCGTAGTTCGCGTTATTCGATTAATTCTCTGCACCCGTGTTATTCTGCTCTTAGTGATTTTACCGGATTCGACAATGCCGCGCGCAATGCCTGTGCTCCAACAGTGAAAAGGGCGACAAATACCAGAGCCAGACCTGCGATAAGGAAAATGTATACCGGAATATCAGTACGATATACAAAGCTGCTCAGCCATTTTTCAGAAAGGATCCAGGCGACAGGCACCGCGATCACAAATGATAACAGCACAAGCTTTACAAACTGATTCACCAGCAGTACCGTGATCCGTGTGGAAGAAGCACCCAGTACTTTTCTGATTCCTATCTCTTTTGTTTTTTGCTGAACAGAGTAAGCAGATAATCCAAACAGTCCCATGCACGCAAGCAAAATGGCAATGGACGCAAATACTTTGAATACATCTCCCGTCCGGATCTCCGAAGCATACATTTTATCATAATCCTCATCCATAAATGAATACTGGAACGGGCGATGAGGTGCCAGCTCTTTCCACGTTTTTTCGAGGTGGGCAATCGTCTGCTGCATATTATTCCCCGTGATCTTGACCTGCATTACAGATCCCCAGTTATCCGGGAACAAAACCAGTGGTTCTACGGCAGAATGCAATGAAGCAAAATGAAAGTCTTTGATCACCGCTTTTACTTCGCCCGGACGCTGATTACCCAGGAACATCTTTTTACCGATAGCTTCTTCCGGTTTCCAGCCTAAAGCTTTTGCTGCGGATTCGTTCAATACATAATGGAAATAAAGCTTTCTGGCGGTATCCCTATAATCAACATCTACCAGATCCTGATGAGTAAGATCTGTACCTGCAATAATGCTAAGATTATTGACCTTGATATAATCCTCATCGACCGGATTTGCCTTTACCGACATTGCATTCTCATTACCTGGTGAATTACTCATGGAATACCCGCCTTGTATGTTGACCGGCGTAGTGTAAGATTTCGAAACGGCCATCACTTCAGGATTTTGCCTGATCATCGTCTTAAAAAGTTCCGCCTTTTCATTCGTACGGGCATCCATCGGCAATACAACGACATGATCCCGGTCATATCCCAGCTTCTTCGTCTGGATATAATCTAACTGACGTTGCAATACAAAGGTTGTGATGATCAGGAATGCAGATACGGTGAACTGAAAAACAGTCAATGACTTTCTGATCCATGTTCCGGAAGCAGAATTCCTGAACGCACCTTTCAAAACTTTCACCGGCTGAAAACGGGAAAGCACCAACGCCGGGTAGCTTCCTGCAAGCAGGGATATAGCGGTCAGAATGAATAAAGCAACCAGCAGAACGGACGGCTTTACAAGAGCTGTCATGGAGAGGTTTCTTTCAGACAACTCATTGAAGTATGGCAGCAATATAGCCGCCAGAATAAAACTCAATATGAGCGCGATCATGGTAATCAACGAAGATTCCCCGATGAACTGCCAAAACACCTGGCTTCTGAATGCACCGGATACTTTTCTGATCCCCACCTCCTTTGCACGTTCCATCGATCTCGCCGTGCTCAGGTTCACATAGGTAAAGCAAGCGATGATCAGGATCAGCAAAGCTACACCGCCGGTGATATAGATATAGTTGATATTACTGTTAGGCTCATAGCCATCCAGATCAGAATAGAGATGCACGCTGGTATATGGTTCAAGATTGAAAGTCATTTCCGCATCCGTAAAATCCTTTTTCATGAACGGAGCAATCTTCGGCTGAAGCGTTGCAAAGGAATTTTTATCTCTTAAAAGAAAATATGTCAGGTAGTTTGCATTGAAATAAGTCTCCTCCTGGGCCGGTCCAAGACTGGAGAATGAAGCCAGGAAATCAAACTTGATCTGTGAGTTCGATGGGCAATCTTCCGCTACCCCGGTAACAAGATAATTCACCTGTGTAGCTCCGATCTGAAGTGTCTTCCCAACAGGATCTTCTTTACCAAAATATTTTTGCGCAGCAGATTCACTTATCACCAGCATATTCGGCGACTTCAATACCTGGTCTTTTGTTCCTTTCAAAAGTTTGAAAGAAGAAAAAACGGAAAAGAAAGTCGAATCCGCCCAGATAAAGCCTGGCTCACTTAATACCTTGTCTTCATATTTGATAAGTGCTTTTCTGCCACCAGACAGCCTCACACCATCCTCCACTTCCGGAAATGCTCTTTTAAATGCAGGTAACACCTTCGTACTTGTCATTACAACTTTCTGAGGTTCTTTGCCACCCATGCTATACTCCATGGTCACCCTGGCAATACGATCTGCATTTACCTGAAACTTATCATAACTAAGTTCATGCTGAATATACAACACCATCAGTATCACACAGGTCAGTCCGACAGTTAAGCCAGCCAGGTTGATAAACGTGAAAGTTTTGTTTTTCCAGAGATTACGGAATGCGATCTTAAAATACGTCTTAAACATTAGGTGGTTTTTATCTTGTTATATCTATTCGGATCGGAATGATCCCACAGGGCTTGTCAAAGCTGTTTCACCACAACCATGAACTGTGAATCGGTTTGCTGGGGAACTCTCGCATCCGACAATGCCGGGTCGGGCGATATTAATGAAAGCCCCCTGCTTTTCTATGAAATGCGGAATGCAATTCTTAGATAAATTCTGAACATAGCTTCAATTAAATGATGCGTAACGATAGACAGCACGCTTTTAACTTGCGCGCAATAAACAATACGTCGTGTCATACCGCTGAACAGGATCCCGGTTCATCAGCCAACATTCTCTCTATGTGTGGTAATATTTATTCTGATCTTAGAGACTTCACGGGATTAACAAGTGCTGCTTTCACAGACTTATACCCTACCGTGATCCATGCAATTACTATAGAAACCAGCATTGCCAGTGCAAAGATCCAAATGCCGATATTGATGCGATAATTAAAATTGCCCAGCCATTGATTCATTACATACCATGCCAGGGGCGCTGCAATGGCGAAGCCAATAAGAATAAGGACAGTGAACTCTTTTGAAAATAAATAAACAACATGACCAATCGAAGCGCCTAATACCTTGCGTACGCCGATCTCTTTTTTGCGCTGAACAGCCATAAAAGAAACAAGACCATACAAACCAAGACAGGAGATCAGTATAGCTATTCCTGAAAATATTTTATACAAAAGAGAAAGCTGGTTCTCCTGTTGATAGAACCTGTCAATCGACTCATCCATGAAACTGCTTTCGTAAGCATACTGAGGATAGAACTTATCCCAGGATTGCTGAATACGTTCTCTAACTTGAGCGAGGTTGCTGCTCTTTAGCTTTATGTTTGTGCAACCGTAATAAGCCTGCCGTGTCGAGATCATCAAAGGCTTCACGTCCTCACGTAATGAGTTTGTCTTGAAGTCTTTTACTACGCCTACAATGGTGTTCCAGCTATTCCGGCCGGTCCGCATTTCTTTACCGATCACATCGGCAGGAGTCTTCGCTCCAAGCATGGTAACCATCTTTTCGTTAACAACTACATCCTTGATCGTATCACTATGCAGGTAGCTGTTACCCGCCACAAACTGAAGTCCAAATGTTTTGAAGTAATCTTCGTCAGCAAATTTCATAAAAACATCAAAGCTCTCATCATCTTTATGGTCAAACGCGAAGTTGGCTGACCAGTTGTTGTCTGAAGACGGAACATCGCTGCTGAAGCTTACGGATTCTATTCCATTTATCGCGAGCAGATCCTGTTTAAAGGCATTCTGTCTTGAGAAGATAGTACTGTCTGCATTAGCTCTCATCACCAGTACGGCTTCTTTATTAAAACCGAGATCGGCATTTTTTACAGAATTCATCTGGCTAATAGCGATTATCGTACAGATGATCAATGCCTGGGAAATGGAAAACTGTAAAACAACCAAACCGCGCCTCAGCGAGATACCTCCAATACTGGCTGAAGTGATTTTGTTCTTAAGCGCAAGCATCGGTTTAAACCCGGAGAGAATAAGCGCCGGATAAAACCCTGACAAAAACGTCACTACCACGACTGCCAACAAAGTAAACAGCAGCACAGATGGTTTGAATATGGAGAGCTTCTCGCTGATTGATGCTACGTGGCTGATAAAAGGAAGACAGATCATGGCGATCACAAACGCCACAATAACCGCCATAAAAACAATTATCCCCGTTTCTCCCATCATTTGCCAGAAGAGACTGATCCGGTTGCCGCCAAGTACTTTGCGGATCCCTACTTCTTTTGACCGATTGATGGCCTGTGCGGTAGAAAGGTTAATAAAGTTGATACAAGCCATCGTGATGATCAGTATGCCGATCAGAGAAAGCGTCCAAAGCGTGGACTTGCTGGTGATATGATCACCGAAATTTTCTACGCGGGTATCAAAATGTAATTCGTTAAGGGATTGAAGAATCACTTCCCGTTTTGCATTCCCCGGTGATTCAGGAAAATGCTTTTTGCTGAAAGCAGCAAGCGCGTTCGTTAACTGCGCTGCAGACATCGTTTCAGGTTTTCTGATAAAAACCTGGTAATTGCTGGTAGTGCTACCCCAGCGCGGATCATATCCGGTAACGCCAGCATTGCTCTTAGCTGTAACAAAAGAAGTTACCACTTTGAATGGAAAATCTGAATTACCCGGAACGTTTTTCAAGATACCGCCAACTTTTACAGTTATTGCATTATCAAGCAAAATATACTGCCCAACGGCAGACTGCCAGTTGCCAAAATATTTCTCCGCGATCTCCTGTGTAAGAACCGTGGTATTCGGCTCATCCAGTACGGCGGGAGAGCCAACTAACCAGGGAAACTCCAGTACTTTAAAAATGGTGGCGTCTCCATAGAATACGCCGCCATCTTCTATAAATTTCTTGCCGGCAACCATATTGGGATTGTTGCCAAGCACGGTCATCTGGCTTCCAAAGCTGGAAAACAGAGATCCGGCTTTAACATCGGGCATATCCACTTTTATCGCATCATACAAAGGAAACGGAACACCGCTTGTGTACTCCTCACCGCTGGCTTCATGATCCTTTGTAATGATATGATAAACGGATTCATGACCAGGTAAAAACTTATCGTAGCTAAGCTCATATCTTACTACCAGAAAAAGCAACAGGCAGGAAGCTATCCCTACTGCAAGACCGAATACATTCAAAAGAGAAAATCCTTTGTGGCGGGTGATATTACGGAAAGCTACTTTAAAATAATTCCTGATCATTATTGAAAAGATAAAATGAATGTGTAAAAACCTAGATCATGATGTTTTCAATTACCGTCTGACCATCAAGCATACGAATGATACGATGGCTATAGCGTGCATCATGTTCACTGTGCGTTACCATGATGATGGTTGTGCCCTGTTCATTCAGATCAGTAAGCATTTCCATTACTTCATTACCATTGCTTGAATCAAGGTTACCGGTAGGTTCATCCGCAAGGATCAGCTTTGGTTTATTCACTACCGCGCGGGCAACGGCCACGCGCTGCTGCTGACCACCGGATAATTGCTGAGGATAGTGATTACGGCGGTGCATGATCTGCACTTTATCCAGCACTTCGTCCACACGCTTTTTCCTGTCGGCAGCTTTTACGCCGGTATAGATCAGCGGGAGTTCAACGTTCTCAAAAACGGTGAGCTCATCGATCAGGTTGAAGCTCTGGAAAACGAACCCTATATTTCTTTTGCGAAGATCCGCACGTTTTCTTTCATTGAATTTCGCAACTTCGATTCCATTGAATACAAAGCTTCCGTTATCGGGATCATCCAGGAGGCCAAGAATATTCAACAGGGTTGATTTGCCGCAACCGGAAGGGCCCATGATTGCTACAAATTCGCCCTCTTTCACTTCAATAGACAATCTGTTCAACGCAACAGTTTCCACTTCCTCGGTCCGGTAGATCTTTTCGAGATCAGTAATCTTAATCATTTAAAATAAATTATTAGGTGAAGAGTATTTACATGTTTAATACAAAGAAACCCACTGGAGAGAGGTCATACCCTTTTTTAGTAGCCGCAACATCAGCTTCGGTAGCCTTCCGGCTATTTGCTGGTTCGATTACATAACTGTCGCTGCAGCGCTGTCTTGCAAAGGACAGCGGGCTCATGCCGCAGATCAACAGGAACAGGTAGACAAATTTCTTTTTCATGGCTTTACTTTTTGTTGGTTTGGGTACGGGCTGTATCTATTTCTTTAAAATAAGCTCCTGCATCTTTCCGTAATTCTCATAGCTTGATGTAATCACCTTGTCACCTTCTTTCAGACCATTCACCACCTGGTAATAATCCGGGCTTTGCATTCCCAGCTGGATATCTACTTTGTACGCAGTTTTTCCATCTTCGCTGAGTTTGAAGATCCAGTTGCCTCCGGTTTGCTGATAGAATCCACCTTTTGGTAAAAGGATCGCTGTTGTTTCCTCGCTCAAAGCAAGACCGATCTGTAAAGTCTGCCCACGACGCACGTTTTGCGGTACTTCTCCTTCAAACTCCATGTCCACCTGGAACCGACCGTTCGTCACCTGGGTGTACACTTTCTTGATCTTCAGTTTATATTGTTTATTCGCGAATGTGAACGTACCAACCAGTCCGGTATAGATCCGGGAGATATAATGTTCATCAATATCCGCTCTTACTTTATAACCGCTGAGTACATCTATCTGACCCAGACGCTCGCCTTTATTTTTTGACTGACCGATCTCTGCATCAAGAGAAGTGAGCTGCCCGTCAACCGGTGAACGAACGATCAGATCCCCAACTTTTTTACGCATCACATTCAGCGCATTCTGCGTGCGGCCATATGACTGACGTGCCTGATCGAATTCCTGTTTTACAGAAAGCGAATCTTCATTAAGGATCTGGCGGGAAAGACGTTGTTTCTCGCGCAGATAATTATAGCTGTTCTCAGACTGCTTGAACTCCTGCAGACCGATCGCTTTTTCCGCATAAAGATGCTTGTTCAGGTTATAAATCCTCTCTGCTTCTTTCAGGTCATTGTCCGCATCCGTCATCTGGTTCAGCTTGCCGATCGTATTCTGACGGGCATTGTTCTGAGAGATCTGCATTTGCGTAAGCAGGTTATATACAGAAGTCTCCTGGTTCACAAGGCTCAGTTCAAGATCTGTATTGGACAAACGAAGGATAGGCTCACCCTTTTTCATTACCGTTCCGTCTTCCACATACTTTTCTTCCACGCGGCCTCCTTCGAGGGCATCGAGGTAGATGGTAGTAATAGGTAATACCACCCCATTGACAGGTATGAATTCAAGGAAAGGTCCTTTTTTGATCTCACTGACAGTGATCCTTTCAACATCCACATTCAGCTGTGATTTCCCGGTGGTGGCCAGATAACTCGCCACGGCGAGTGTTGCAATTCCCAGCACACCCGCCAGTGTCAGTATTCTTTTCTTACCCCATTTCTTTTTTTCAATAACGCGATCCACTTGTTGTATTTACTTTAATTGATGAATATCCTTTCTATGCTCCCGGAATAAACGGTGGTTTCTCCCGGTGACATCCCATTAAAGTGATAAGTATGCCAGTTCCAAACCTTATTGATTAACAATTAATTACACCGAAAATAACCATAAAATCGTTCTCTTTCGATACAACAACTGTCCGCTTTTGATACAGCCTCATTAAAGTAAAAATTCAAAAGTAAAAAGTAAAAATATTACGCTCGAAAGACGCTAATGTTACAACAGCAGGTCTCCTCTATCTTTCTAATTTTACTTTTTACTTTTGATTTTTTACTTTTTACTTTTGACTTTTTACTTTTTACTTCAGGCTACTTCACAACAAATCAATTCCAGACCATGAATTTAAAGAATGCCTCTATACTTATCGTTGATGATGATACCGATGTTCTCACTGCAGTGAGGCTGTTGTTGAAAACAGAGGTAAAAGAAGTTGTCACGGAAAAGAATCCCGAAAATCTGCGCTGGCATTTATCGAAAGATAATTTTGACGTGATCCTGCTGGATATGAATTTCAACAGCTCTATCAATACGGGAAATGAAGGATTGTTCTGGCTGAAGGAAGTGCGCAAATTGCGTCCTGACACGGCAGTGATCATGATCACTGCCTATGGCGATATTGATCTTGCAGTACGTTCACTTAAAGAAGGTGCAACAGACTTTGTGGTGAAGCCCTGGCATAATGAAAAGCTGATCACAACGATCAAAGACATCCTGAAACGGAAGGGATCAAAGAGCGGCTCGCCGTCTTTCGCTACAGCAGATTCTATCATAGGCAAAGATCTTTTAGGCGAATCAGAAGCGATGCAGCAGATCTTTACCAAACTTGAAAAGATCGCGCCAACAGATGCAAACATTCTGATCCTTGGAGAAAATGGAACAGGTAAGGATCTCATCGCAAAAGCTATTCATCAGCAATCTCTTCGCGCAACACAGCCTCTTATTAAAGTGGATGTTGGCGCATTAACAGAAACACTTTTTGAAAGTGAACTCTTCGGTGTAAAAAAAGGGGCTTTTACAGATGCACGTGAAGACCGCGCAGGCAGATTTGAAGCAGCCGATAAAGGAACACTCTTTCTTGATGAGATAGGAAACATTCCATTGCACCTGCAGGCAAAGCTGCTGAGCGTATTACAAAACCGTCAGGTAATGCGGCTTGGAAGTAATGAACCAGTGTCTATTGATATAAGACTGGTTTGTGCAACCAATGTCCCCCTTGCAGAATTAGCAAATGAGAACCGGTTCAGAAAAGATCTTATCTATCGTATCAACACAGTAGAGATCACCGTTCCGCCATTGCGCAAACGGGGAAACGATATCGTATTGCTGGCAAAACATTTTGCAAAGGTATATAGCAGTAAATACATGAAGCCCACGCCTGATTTTGATCCGAAGGCTTTGGAAAAACTGATGAACCATCACTACCCGGGCAATGTCCGGGAACTGCAATATATTATCGAACGTGCAGTGATCATGGCTGATGAAAGTTTGCTGCTGGCAAAAGACCTGATCTTCTCTCCTATCGAAACTTCATCCCCGGAAGAATCAGAGCCGGCAGAAATGAAGCTTAGTTCAGTGGAGAAGAATACGATCCTGAAAGTGATCGAAAAACACAATGGTAACATTACAAAAGCGGCAAAGGAACTTGGCTTAACCCGTACCGCTTTATACAGAAGACTCAGCAAGTATGACATTTAGGAATTACGAGTGGAAAATTGCAGGCGGTATATTGCTGCTGCTGACAACCTTGAGTGCGGCTGCATTCCTGATTGCAAATGGACATTATGTGTACCTGGTGATCGTATTGCCGATCATCATATATCAGGCAATGGAATTCTATCGCTTTCAGCGAAAAGCGTATCGTGAGCTGGATCAGTTTGTTGAGTCTGTTCATTATCGCGACTTCTCCCGTCACTTTGACGTAAAAACAGCCTCTTCAGATATCCAACCGCTGCGACAGGGCTTTAATGAGATCAACTCTACATTCAAAGTGATCAGTAAGGAAAAAGAAACGCAGTACCAGTATCTGCAAAGAATACTTGAACTGGTTGATACCGGGATTCTTTCTTACAATGAAGAAGATGGTGAAGTGATCTGGATGAATGACTCATTGAAAAAAATGTTGCAGCTCCCTTATCTGAAAACAGTTCATTCACTAGCAAGGCGTGATGAAGAGTTGACCCGGGAGATCGTTCATTTGAAACCGGGCGAGAATAAAATTGCATCGGCGCATCTTGAGCGGGCCACCTTTAAAGTGCTGTTATCTGCCACTGCATTTCAGACAGGCGGCAACACTTTTAAGCTGATCGCTTTCCAGAACGTGAACGAAGCCCTGGATGAAACAGAATCAAAAGCCTGGCAAAAATTATTGAGTGTGCTTACGCACGAGATCATGAATTCTGTAGCACCGATCTCTTCACTGGCCGAAACACTGAAAAGCCGCTTACAGGAGTCTGTCAGTTCATTGAATAACGATACCGGCTCCGTTGATGATCTTGAAATCGGTATCGAAACTATCCGCCGCCGCAGTGAAGGGTTGCTGAAATTTGCAGAAACATACCGTAACCTTAATAAGATCACAAATCCCTCTTTGAAAAAGATCTACGTCCGGGATATATTCGAGAACCTGCTGCAACTCATGCAGCCAACACTTGAGCAAAAAAATATCGAAGTAGAGACCATCCTCAAAGATCCTGATATCACACTGGAAGCGGATACCCATCTGCTGGAACAGGTAATGATCAATCTTGTGGTAAATGCCATCGAAGCAGTCAAAGAAAAAGAAGAACCAAGAATCGTCTTATCTGCCTATCAAAACGCCAACCGTCGTGTATTGATCAAAGTTGCAGACAATGGAGCCGGCATGCCCACAGAATTACTGGATAAGATCTTTATCCCATTTTTCAGCACAAAAAAAAGCGGCAGCGGCATCGGACTGAGCCTGTGCAAACAGATCATGATGTTGCATAAAGGAAGTATACAGGTGCAGTCAGCAGAGGGGGAAGGGTCTGTGTTTGTACTGCAATTCTGAGATCGATGATGGATGATGGATGATCGATG
>VFQP010002522.1_pt1 | contig 20258 bp, 29 predicted proteins | sample 3512351 | NCBI WGS metagenome assembly VFQP01 (sample SAMN10412372, study PRJNA504923) | tailings metagenome | isolation source: Relicate 1 Philex TSF1 revegetated site | place: Philippines: Tuba, Benguet | collected 2017-08-29
GGAGCGGCCCGTCGCGCAGCAGCAGCAGCAGCAGGCCAGGCGGGGCGCGCCGGGAGGGGCGGGCGGCGGTGGCACAGCGGTGGCGCAGCAGCAGCAGGAGGCGGGCCGGAGGGCGAGGGTGGAGCTCCAGGAGGGGGAGGTGGTGGCCGTGGCGGCCGTGCTGCACCACCTGATCAACTTTTACGACGATCTCTTCGTCCTGGGGGGGGCGTGAGCTGTCGATTCGAAGTCTGTTTGCGCAAGACCCTCGCCGAGCGGGAGGCGCTGCAACTGATGATCAGCGAGCTCGAGATGCGCTGAGGACCGAGTTGCAGCACGTTCGTGCGCATGTTGAGCAGCATGTTGACGAAGTCAACGCGTACGACTTTGGCGAGGCGCGAGACACTACTGCAGCCACGCAGCGAGCACTGGTAGCGCAGCGCACTCGTGCAGCGCACACCTTTGACGGGGAGCGATGGCGCCGAGCGCCTGGGACAAGGGTGAGAGTCAAGCAACCTGCCGCACACACAAAGTGCCACCGGCAGCGCCCAAACGCAGGCACACTCACACGAGCACACGATGCGCTGCCACACACGCAGCGTTCTTCGAGAAGAACCTGGTGTCCAGCTGCCGCTCCTTCTGCAAGGCGGCCACCGCCACTGGCAGCGGCGTCACCCTCCCGCCCGTCGCCGCACCAAAGCACAAGCCAGGCGGCAAGGCACCTCCACAGCGCGCGGGGCGCAGGCAGCACCCACCCGGCCACCTAGGCAGCGACGGGACCCCCCCGCCCTCCTCCACCGCCGCCCAGGAGTTGAACAAGTTGCTCTCGCTACTGAAGGCGCTGCTCTCAGAGCCTCCGCACGTGCTGGAGCGCGCCTTGGGCCTGCTGGCCAAGGAGCAGCTGCTGCCCACCGCGCTCGCCTGGGTCGACCGCGCGCTGCCCATCACCTTGGTCGAGGTGGCCGCCGGCACGGCGCAGGGCGGCGGCGGCGGCGCGGCGCTGGCGGCGCAGCAGCAGGCGGCGGCGCAGGCGGCGCTCACCGGGCTGCACCGCCTGCTGCGCCTGCTGGCCGTCATGCTGCAGCGGCTCTACGCCGCGCCTGAGGACCTGCACGGCGGTGGAGGCGCGGCGCTGGCGAGTGTGCCGCTGGACCTGCAGCCGCTGGCGAGGCTGCTAGCCAGGACGCTGCACCCCATGCTGGCGGCCCCATACGACGGCGGGCCCTTCCAGCAGCAGCAGCACGGAGGGGGTGACCAGGTGCGGGCGGCTCGCGGTGGCGCGTGCGGGGGCCCAAGAGCTGCAGGTCTTTCTGTCACCCGGGCCGGGTGTGTGCCCTTGGGGCTGAGGCGGAACACGCCTCTGCAGTAGAGTGTTTTGCTCCCTCGTTCGGCGCCTCTCGGGTGCACCCGTCTGTACCGGAAGGCGGTGCTGGGTGGAGCACGCCTGTATGACTGCCTCGCTGGTGTGGTTTCCGCAGGTGCACCCGTCTTACCGGCAGGCGGTGCTCGGCGCGGCGGTCAACGGCGTGGCGGCGCTGGCGGCGCTGGCGCTGCAGCCGGCGCTGGCGGGCAGCGCGCTGCAGGGCAGCGTGCTCGAGGCGGCGTGCGGCACCGAGCTGCTGCCCTGCGCCTGCGCGCTGCTGGCGCACGCGGCGCCGGCGCCGGCGGCGGGGCAGGGGGTGGCGGCGTGGTACGAGCAGGTGTGAGGCACGTGGGGAGGGCAGCTGGTGGGGAGGGGGAGAGAGCTCTTGCGTTGAGCTACACCGGGGGCATGGTACGAGCAGGTCCGTGGCAATGGCGTGCGCGACATTGCCGCGCGAATTCGACCAAGCTTCGACCAAGTCAGCAGGTGGCGCTGATGTGGGTGGGTGGTTCTCTCCTGCTGCTGCGCTGGGTATGTGTGGCGCAGGTGGCGGGCAGCCTGGTGGAGCTGCTGGGCGCCGCCAGGGAGGGACCGGCGTCGCAGTCCACCGCCTCCATGCAGGGCTGGCAGCGGGCGGTGCTGGCGCCCATGGTGCAGGTGAGCGGCGCCTCCGCGCCCCCTGGGGCCCTTGGCCGCACCGCCCGGGGGGTGGGCAACGCAGCTGCAGTGCTGGGACGCCTCACGCCATGTCTCCGCAAGACATGGCGTGCGTGCCATTGGTGAGGCCATGCCACAAGGGCGGCTCGTGCGCAACGCCTGTGTTGCCGCGGCAACGCAGGAGTTTTTGCTGGAGAGGCTCATCCACGGGCTGCGCGACCTGTCGCCCAGCGGCGACGCGCTGCTGCCCGGCTTCGAGGGCTTTGGCCTGCTGCCCGGCCGCTGCTGCGCCGACGACGCGCGGACGCTGCGCTGCATGCAGCTCTGCCTGGACGCGCAGTGGCTGGCCTGGCGCGCCGCGCAGCAGCAGCCGCCGCAGCCGCAGCAGCACGACGCCGACTGGGCGGACGCGGCGGGCGGCGGCGGCGCGCCGGGGTCGGCGCTGGAGCTCCCGCAGCTCTTTGAGCTCACGCGGCAGGTGGCGGAGCAGGGCATGGCGGTGGTGGCCGAGGGCATGGCGACGCAGGACGGCGGCGACAACGGCGCACCCCGGGAAGAGGAGGAGGAGGGGGAGCGGGCGCTGCAGGGGCCGGCAGAGGAGACGCTGCAGGCGTTGGCCACGTGCGCGTCGTGCTTATCGGATTTGCAGTTCTTGTGGCCGGGGCTGGGGTCGGTGGCCGAGATGCAGGCGCAGCTGCCGCTGGTGCTGGCGCTGGCGGCAAACACGCTGGCCTTTTCGGTGCAGGGGCTCGACGCGCTGCCTGTGGAGGAGCTGGAGGAGGAGGAGGGGCAGGGGCGAGGGGGGCCAGGGGGAGAGCGAGGCGGCGCCAGCCAGAGCGGCGCGCCGCCGCCGCCGCCGCAGTGGCCATCGCTGCTGCCCGGCGCGCAGCAGCAGCGGCAGCAGCAGGGCGGGCAGCGGGCGTTTGGGCGGGGCGCGGCGGCGGTCGCGCCGGGGCCGGCGTTGCCGGCGGGTGCGGCGGCGGCCGGCGGCGGGCAGCCGCGGGCGCCGTCGCGGGCCCGGCGGCTGCGCGACGCCCTGGAGCGGTCCGTGGCGGTGCTGGCGTTCCTCTTCCCGCTGAGCCGCGAGGGCGCGGAGCTGGTGGGGCCGCTGGCCAGCCTGTACGCGCCGCACGCGTGGCTGGGCATGGCGGAGCAGGCGGGCGGCGCGCTGGGCGCGCTGGAGATGGCGCTGAGGAGCGGCAGGGCGGCGCTGGCGCGAACGCCGTCACTCAACGCCGCCGCGCTGCAGGTGCGGGCGTGGGATTTGCATGCTGGGCACAGCCTCAGATCTCATTGCTCGAGGGCGGTGGGCATGCACCGGCGACGTGCGGCAGCGGCGACGTGCGGCAATGCGTTGGATTTGCCTCTGTTTGGACACCTCGGCGGGGGCGGAGCCCAGCTACCGGGCGCATCAGATGTCTCGCAGCGGAAAGGCGCGCGAGCCAGAGCACATGCACATATGCGCAGACACGACCCCCACTGCTGAGCCGCACTGTGCGGACCCCAGACGTGCGACCGATGGCGGAAGCAATGTGCGAGTGGGCTTGGGTGGGCGCGATGCGGTCGCAGGCGGTGGCGGGCGCAATGCACGCCGCGCCGGGGTCCTTCTGGACGCACAGCGCGGCGGGCCGCGAGCGCGCCGGCCTGCTGAGCACGCTGCGCAAGGCGGCCAACCAAGCGGCGGCGGAGCTGGAGGGCAGCGTGGCGGCGGCGGCGCAGCTGGAGAAGCGCATGCTGCAGCAGGCGGCCGAGCAGCAGCAACGCCGCGCCGCTCAGGTGTGTGCGTGTGTGTGGAGCGATCGATCGTCCCAAAGCCGTCGCTGGTGACCGCGAGAGCTAGAGCGGCCCTGCTGCGTGTGCTGGTGATGGCGGTGCGCAGGAGGCGACGCCTCCCACGGCGGCGGCGCAGGCGGCGGCGGCCAAAGCCGCCGCCACCAAGGCCGCGCGCGCGGCCGCCGACGCCGTCGACCGCTCGCTGCAGCAGCACGTCGAGTTTATGTCGCGCCTGCTCGCGCTCATCATGGACAGCTCGGCGCTGCTCGCCGCGCCGCTCGACGCCGACAGCCACCAGCACGACGGGCTGGACGCCGCGTCGGCCTCGCTCCCGCCCAACAGCAGCATCCCGCCTATATTGCTAGCAATCGCGGACAACGTGAGGCACGACCCCGACTTCACCACCGTGGACTCGGTGGTCGTGTCGCTCTCCACCGGCCCGGCCGCCGCGCCCCCCGGCTCGCCCACCAGCAGTGGGGACAACCAGCTCCCAGGTGGTGGCGGCAGCGCCAGCAGCGGAAACGCGCAGGCGCCGGGCGGCCCGCTCGCTCAGCTGGGCCGGCGCGGCCGCGGCGACGCCAACCCCGACGGTCCACTGCCCAGCGCCACGCAGCGCAAGCGCGTGACGGCGGCGCAGCTCACGCTGCGCTCCTGGGTGCTCGGCGAGCTGCTGCCGCCCTGGATGCGCCTCTGGGCGGCGCAGCTGGCCGCGCTGGCCGTAGCCGTGCAGGCTGAGGCCATGGGCGACGCCGCCGACGCCGTCCGCGCCGCCCGCGCCGCCAACCACCCCCCAACCGCCGCCAACCACCACAACCGCCCGCACTCCCCATCTTCTTCCGCCGCCGCCGCAAGCAAGGCGGCGCCCTCGGCCGAGGCGGCGAGGTACCAGCTCATGCGGGCGGGGCTCGAGTGGCTGACGCGCGTGGTGGCGGGCGCCGGGCCCGTGTGCTCGGCCCTCCTGGCGCAGCACGCGCTGCAGCTGAGCCCCGCCGGCGCCGCGGGCAGGCAGGCGGGCGGGCAGCTGGTGGACCCGGCGCTGGCCACGGCGGCGCGGGCGGCCAGGCAGCTCGTGTCGGTGCTGCTGGCCGTCGACGTGGTGCCCCAGCTTCGCTTCCAGGTATGCAATTCTGTTCCCTCTTTTTTCCCTCTCCCTCTCCCTCCCTTTCTCTCTCCCTTCTGTTCCCTCTCAAGACTGAGTTTTGGAATGGCGCGGGAACGTTCACGGAAAAACGTGGCGTGGACGTTGGAGGGGGCGCAGGTGCAGCTGGAGGCACGGCGGCTGGCGACGCCCGGTGTGCCGGACGGGCAGGCCGGCGTGATGCGCGCCGTGGCGGCGCTGCTGCAGGCGGTCGCCGCGCTGCCGGGCAGCGCCCGGGCGGCGCTGGCGCGCGCCGCGCTCGAGCAGGGGCTCACGTCGGCGCTGGCCGCGCTGCACGACGAGCAGCGGAGGCTGGGCGGGCGCGCCGCCGCCGCCGCCGCCACCATGGACGCGCTGCAGGTGAAAGGAGAGAAGAAAGGGGACCCACGCCCGCAGGCGTGTGGGGTTTGCATGTGTTCGGACGCCTCGGCGGGGCCGGATCCCAGCTACCGGGCGCATCAGATGTCCGGTGGGCGCGGCGAGGAAGGATGGGCCGTGCACCTCTGGGCTTGGCGAGTCGCGCGGGAGATCGTGCACTCACACAGTTGCATTGTGGGCGGGCTGCAGGTGGTGGGGCGCGCCGCCGAGGAGGCGCTCCGGGGCGCGGCGCGCGTCGGCGCGCCGGCCGCCGGCGACGTCAAGGCTGCCGCGCTGGCCGCTGCCAGCCAGGTGCGGCGTGAAAACAGCTCTACTCTCCAACGCGCGCGCCCGACCGCTGGAGGGTGCCGATCTCAGGGTGTGATCCCTTTTTGGTGTTGACGCGTTGCAGGTGGCGGACGTGCGGCAGATGCTAGGGCAGCTGGCGACGGCGCCCCCGCCGGTGACGTCGCCGCTGGTGGGCAGCGGGGCGGGTGGCGCCGAGTACGCGTACGACGCCCTGGACGCGCAGGTGAGAGCTTTGGGTGCTGTGGAGTGACTGGGGAGGGGGGAGCCAGGGAGGTCCGCGCAGCCGCGCGCTTCCAGCGACTAACTCACGGGCTGTGCGCAACTTGCGTCAACGGAACGGGCCACCCGCGTCATGCACCAACCGGCTGCACGGCACGTCGTGGATGTGTGCTGGCGGGGGCTGCACCGCAGGCGAGCGCGCTGGTGGACGTGCTGGTTGACGAGGCTCAGGGCCCGCTCAAGGGCCTGGCGGGCGCGGCGCCGGCGCTCGACGGCGTGCTGGCGGGCCTTCCACTGCATGTGGGCTGCTGCAACGCGCGCTGCGTGGAGATGAGCCAGGAGGCCGAGCACCTGCTGCAGCTGCACATGTGCCAGTGAGTGGCCGCGGGACCTACACGCGTTCTACACAGTGCTGCAGGCGAGAGGCGAGGGTGAGGTGGGAACCAAGCACACGTTTGCCGTGCACCTGGCTGGATGTCTTGGGCGCAGGGGCTGCATGCGGGTGACGTACTGCGCGCGCGCCTGCCAGCTGGCGTGCTGGGCGGCGCACCAGGAGCAGTGCCGCCAGTGGAGCACGTCGGCGCCCTCGCCCGGCACGAACAACAACAAGTGACCCCGAACACGTGTCCGAGATGGGATGGGGTCCGCGAGCCACATGCTCTTCTTGCACTCTTCGCTGCCGCACGAGCCACCTTGCTTGTCGTTGGTGAAATGAAACAAATGAAAGCGCGACTGCGGCACCGCGTCCCTCCGCTCGCACAAAAGCCCAGCTTGAGCAAGGCAAAAAGCAAGGGAAAATGGCGGCACCGCAAACCAACTGCGCGGTTACACCGACGCAGAGTCCGCCTCGCCAGCGGCGCTGCCAGTGCCCACCGGCGTGGCCCACCCGCCAAGCCCGTCTGTGGGGGGCGCGGGCGCGGGCGCCGCCCTCCTGCGCTCCAGCACCAGCGTGACCTCCCCGTCCTTGGCCTCGCCCTTGCGCAGCGCGGCGCTCACCGACGTCCACGTCTGCCGGTCCGCGCCGTAGAGCACCTGTGGGCAGCTCGCAAACCGGGAGGTCAATACGCGTTGTGACCAATCGCGCACTGACGCGTCAGACGGACGGGAGCCAGACAGCTGCAAGGCAAGAGAAAAGCGCGACTCCGTTGGCCACGGTGGCCGCAGTCACTGAGTTCCAGCCGCCAGCCTGCTTTGCCCAGACCTTCTGCCAGGGGGCGGCGTACCCCACCCCCTCCCCTTGCTCAAGCAGGCCGTGCCAGACACAGCAGAGGCCGGCCAACGCAGACAGCCTGTGTGGCGCGGACCTCATCCCTTTGCTCGCCGGAGATGACTGCACCAGCTGTGCAGCGCAGCCCAACGCACTCACGATGTGCCGCTCGGGTGGAATGGCGTTGCGGGGACACGCACTCCATCAGGCGGCGCGTGCGCCACCACGCAGCACTCACGATGTGCCGCTCGGGCGGGATGGCGCCGAACAGCGCCTTTGTCGGGTAGACAAAGTTGGTGGCGGTGACGGCGCGCAGCACGTCGCCGGGGAGCGCCGCCTGGGCCGCGGCGCCGGCGGCGGGCGCCGCCAGCGCGGCGCGGCGGCGCAGCTTGTCGGCGTTGGAGTTCTCCACCTGCACGCCACCCATCAGCGGATGGGTGGGGTGAGCCGAGGCGGGCGACGCAGCCCACAGCTAGACGGTTGGAGGGCAGCCCGTGGATACCGGATCTCTCATGGCCCCAGGGGCGAGAGGACGAGCCGGTTAGAGGCAAGGGCAGGTGCACAAGCTCAAACCAAGGTCTCACCAGGTCGACGACCACGGCCCGCTTACGCGCGGCGTCGTACTCGAAGACAACGCCCAGCGGACGGGGCAGCGTGACCAGCACCAGGTCGCTGGGCTGGGGCAGCAGCGGAGGGAAGAGGAACGTCCTGCCAGCAAGCAAGGCAGGCGCGCCACCGCACGCCAAAAGGGGGTGGGGCGTGGACTTGCTCTGGCGCCTGATCTTTCCTCGCTGGTGATGATGATTCCTTGCTGCCCCGTCAGCAGCGCGCAGGCAGGTGATGCTGGCGGGCCGTGCCCGCCGCAGCCTGAGGCACCACGGGCGACGCACCGTGGCTGCCGGCTGCGGACCTTGCCGACGGCGATGCGGATGCGCTCGCCTTCCTGCGGCCCCTCAGAGGCGTCCACTGGCCACGGCGTGTAGGAGATGGCGCGCCAAACGAGCTCTCCCTGCACATGCACAATTGCGCGCCCACCAGCTGGCTCAGGGCGCCACACCAGCTGCAACACGCCCCCCCTCCTCCGCCCCAATCGCTGCATGCAGAGCACATTGCGGCGGCGTGCTGCTGCTGCCCACCTTGCTGTCGCGCTCGGGGACCGCTGGCCCGTCGCCGGGCGCGCCAAACACGTTGCCGGTCGCGGCGTCCTCGAAGACCGTCCCCGCCTGAAATGCCTCCTTGGGCGGCCGGGAGCGCTGCACAACCCACCACGCTGCAGCCAGCGCCGCAGCCATGGGGATGGAGACAGCCGCCAGGAACGCGGCGTCTGCCCGCTCCTGGCACGCGGCGTCGAAGCACACGGCCGCCGTAATCGCCGCCAGAGGAAAAGCGTGAGCGGGATGGGCGATGCGGGTCCTGCTGCTGCTGCTGCTGCTGCCTGCGAGTGGCCTGGCAGATATGGATCGCGCACGTGCGGCGGCGCGTGGCCCTGGACGCCGCAGCTGCTGCGCCAGCATCGCACAAGCCTGTGCCTTGCGGCGCTTTCGCTATTGCTGTGTGTGCGGGGACTATCTCCGAGATCTCTGCTGTGCACAGCACGCGTCTCACGCGAACTTTCAACGCCAACAGCAACGGTCGATCAGGATGAGCCCATCAGGTGCGCAGCAGCTCAAAGTGGTCCATGAGCGCCCCGTCCTGCGACGACACGGCCTCCATCCGCAACCGTGTGCTGGTCACCTCGAACCTCAAGTACCTGCGCAGACGCAACGCCAGGCACGCGCCCACCTCATCTCACAGCCAAGCCGCGGCCGCAGACGAACGCAGGCAACACGCACACGCGCGCTCACCCGTTCTGGTCCTGGATGGCCACCTCGGCCCACCCTGGCAGCTCATCCGGAAAGCCGTGCGTGAAGCCGGCGCCGGCGTGCCCCGCCAGCACGTACACGGGCCCTCCCGCCGGCGCCTGGTACAAGTGCCTCGTGGCGCCGCTCACGGCGCGCGGCTTGCCAGGCAGGTGCACCGCCGCTCGCTCTGCCCCCGCCTCCTCCTCGCGGCGCTGCAGCAGCTGCTCCTCGTCGTGCGGCCCCAGCAGCCAGCGCAGCCAGCACTTGGGCGTGAGCAGCCAGTCCAGCAGGTCGCGGGTGCGGCATGTGTCATTCGAGGGCTGCAGCGGCGCCGCGCCGTTGCCAGGCTTGCTGGCGGCGTCCGCGCACTGCGCCTTGAAGTAGGGGCAGGAGCGCGCGTACGCGTGCTCGTGTCCCTGGATCACCACGTCCACCTTCGGAGAAGGGGAGAGGGAGCACGCGGGGGAGCAGAGCGCGCAGAGCAAAGGGCGTCAGCAGGGCGTGCCGCTGGCCGCCTGGGCAAAGATGACACCGGTGCAGGCACGGCGTGGAACAATCTCAAGGTTCAGCAGCGTGCACCTGGTGCCGGAGAAAGAGGTCCTCGTAGTCGCGCTGCAGGCGCTCCTCCACGTCCACGTCCCCCACCCACCTGCGGCGCAAGGAGAGGGTCAGCGTGAGCACGATAGCAAACGTGGCTCACTTGCTGCTTTCTCGACATGGTGCCGATACTACGTGTCTGACTCCACTCACTTGCTCCTCCACGTGGCGGGCGCCACCATCATGCGGTGCAGCCCCACCACCACCCACGGCGTGACGGAGCGGTCCACGGCCGCCAGGTCCCGCGCCACAAACCTGCGCAGCACGCGGCAAGGGCGCACCGTGATCGGCACCACGCCAGGAGGGCCACGGGGCGCACGCTGGGACCACCTCAGCGCCCCCCAGTGCATGGCGAGCAGCAGCCATGGCGACTCACTGTCCTTGCGGAGAGGCCGGGTCCGACGGCGTCTCGCTGTCCAGAATCACAAAGTGCACGGGGCCCTGTTTGTGCGCACAGCACACACACCAAATGGGGCCTCTCAGCTGTCACTCGCTCTCGTCGCTCTCCCTGTCTCAGAGCTCTAGCTGTCTCAGAGCTGCTGTCTTTAACATGTCAGCGAGACAAACGGCCCCTGGCCGCACCCCACAACCCTAGCGCGCCCCCTCCAGCAGCCCTAACCTGGTCGAAGGAGTAGTAGGACACGCGCGGGTTGGGCTGCGGCGCGTCGGTGGGGAGGTAGAAGCGGTAGGTGAAGGGCACGTTGCACTCGCCGCCTGCACAGGCGCGTCACCCGCACGTGCGAGATTGCTGGCGTGGTGCAGTGGCAAGCTGCCGTCCCGTGGCCGTGCACGCACTCTCTGAACACGAAGCCCACCGCACAGCAAACCTCCCTACAGTACCTCCCTGCAGTACGCTCTGACAGGAGAGAAAAGAGCGCTGGTGTGACACGTTTGGTGGCCACGTCATGTCACGCCCGCGCCCCTGGCCGGACTGCCGAGCCTAAACGCACCAGAATCGCGCGCCGTGTCGCCGAACGCGTCGCCCGTGCCTTTGAAATCCCGCTCGTGATTTCCCGTCCCCACCATGAGCGGCCAGCGGCTGAAGGCCTGCTGGAACTGGTCGAACCACACGTCCCAGTCGCTCGCATACCCCCTGCACGCCACGCACACGCCCAGGCACGCAAGGCAGCTCACCAGCCACACGACGGCTCCCAGAAGTCTGGCTGCGCTGCCCTCCCACACCCCACAAGGGCCGCGCGCTCGGACTGGTGACCTGGGCACGGGGGGCGCACCCCGCCCGCAGCCGCGCGCTGCACGTGACCTGACGAGAGGAGCCGCACGCAGCGGGCGCCACAGCAGCAGCGCACCCAAGGGCACGTGGCCACAACTCACATGGCGTAGGCCAGGTCGCCCACCAGCAGCGCCAGGTGCGCGTCGCTGTCCCGCCCCTGCTCGCCCAGCCACGCCGACAGCCAGGTCGAGTTCTCGCCGTAGTGGTCGGAAAAGCTCAGCCCTGCATGAGGGGCGTGCGTGCAAGGCAAAGTGATGGGCGCGCACTGGTCGGCTAAGCCCAGCCCTGCAAGAGGGCATGCAGGCAAGGCAAGCGGTGTGTGTGCGCGCTGGCCAGCAACGCCCAGAGCCCAGCAGCGCTTCGTTTGCCGGCCAGGCGGATGTCGACGCATGCATCAGGCTCGCCATTCCGCACGTGGCCAGGCACCCGGAGCACGGGGGCAACGCCGCCTCTGCCCCACCGCAGTCACCCTCCCCTCACCCACCTCTCCCTGGGTCGTAGAAGAGCATCGGGTCCGTCATGGCCACGTCGTTGAACGCCAGGAACTTGAGGGGCGCCTCCTCCTCCTTGGCGCCCCCGCCACCTCCCCGCGCCCTGCCTCCACTCCCCGCCAGCCGCTCTCCAGCCCCGTCCTCCTCCTGCTGCTGCTGCTGCTGCTGCTGGGCGAGCGAACGCCTGCTGCTGCTGGCCATGTGCCCGGGCAAAGCCGCACCGCCGGACGCCGCCGGCGTGTCCACGGACGCCGGCGCCACGAGGCTGGCGGTGCGGGCGCCGCGGGAGGAGGGCGCCGGGAGGGCGAGCGGCGTGGGGAGCGCCCGGCCGGCGTGCCGGAGCGCCGCCACGCCGGGACCGATGGGCGCGATGAACGAGTAGGCGTCGGACCAGCCGACGTTCTGTGCAAAGCCGCATGGATCAGGGCTTGGCATTAGGGTCAGGAAGCCGCCTTACGCACGGGGCAGCTTGATTGAGGCATCAAGAACCGCAGGAGGTGGCTTCCGTTCGGAAGGCGGCGGCTGGCCAAGGTCGGTTCCCGCAGCGCCGCGCTCAGCCCTCGCCAAGCCCTCACCTCCATGCCCACGCGGTAGAGGTAGCGCTGGCCCGGCTGCAGGTCCCGGGCGGGCAGCAGAGCGCTGTGCAGGTAGCCGGGGTGCAGGTAGCCGGTGCTGTTGGCTGCGCGCAAAGCACGCACGCACACGGGCGCAACAGCAGCACACGCTCGCTCGCTGCTGATCCGTGGTGTTCCCTCCCATGGACATCGTGCAAATGGCACACACTCACACCGCCGTCCAGGCCGCGGCGCCGTGCGGCAATGCAAAGAGCTTGTGCCTACCTCGTGACGCCACCGGGCCCCACAACGCCTACCGGGCCCCAAACCTCCGCAACAACCGAGAGCGCCGTGAGGACCTGGCCTCCAACAGCACCGGACGCAAGCCCGCAAGAGCAGAGCTAACGCACCTGGGTAGCCGCACATGTGCGAGGCGTTGTAGGTGACGGCCTCGCTGCTGGCGATGAAGCGCCACGTGTGGTTGGCCGGGTGGTGCGTGGCGTCGAGCAGCGCCCACTGCGCCTGCTGCGGCGCGCTGAACCCCGACACCCACTGCACCACCACTGACCTGCGCGGCACCGGGCGGCAGCGCATGGCGGGGGCGGGCGGGCAGGAAAGAAGGCTCTGTCACGTGTGTCCCCACGGTTGCCAGCTGGGTAGGGAAGCAGACTCGGCGGGCGGGAGTCCAGGCGGAGCATGCGGCAGGGATGTTGCGGGGACGCGGGACGTGGGTCTGGACACCACAACCGCATTCTTGTGGGGCGCGGGCTCGGGCGTATGGAGAAGCGTTCTTCGCACAGGAGGCACGGGGCAACGTGCGCGAGGGCCGCGCCTGCGTCAGGCGCGTGCCACGCGGTGCTGGCGCCTCACCGCTGGTCGCGGTGCAGGGCGAGGTGCACGGCGGTCGGGTGCGCCGTCACGTGGTTCCAGATCGGCTCCGACTGCGGGCACAGAAAGAAAGGGCGCATCCCTTGGACTGCGTCCACCGGACTGGCCAGGGGACGCAGGGCAGCGTTGAGTCGTGCGTGGATCGTGGACGTGTCCACGCCCCGCAGCACCCTGGAAGCTCAGTGGCATCATCAGGCATCATCCGCCGCGAGATGCTGACCCGGCGCGATGCCGGAGCGCGCCCAACGTTGTACAAGGCAAGGACCTGTCTGGGTGGGCCCTCACCTGCGCCACCAGCGTGGGCCGCACCACGCCGCCCCGCAGCAGCGCAAACCGGTACGTGGTGCGCAGGTTGATCAGCTTGAAGCTGCGAGCAGCAGGCGGCCAGCAACAAATCGTCGAAGCTAAGCAACGAGGCCTGCGTGTCCCACGGCTTGCTGATTGATTGATGCTAGCGCAAGGAGCGCGACCGCAGCCACGAGCGAGCGCTCGCCCGGCGCACAGCCTGGCGGCATCAGGAGCGCTCACACAGCGGAGCCCGCCCCCGTGCTGAGGTAGCCGCCGTCCGCTGCCGCGCAGCTGGCATAGTGCACGGGCAGCTTGTGCCACTGGGTGGCGTTGGCCGGCGCAAACAGCGCGATGAAGTCGGTGCGGTTGGGGCTGCGCACGCCCTCCCACCTGGGCAAGGCAGCGGCACGCGTGCAAAACAGGGACGCCCAGCCTGGAGGTGTAGCAGGCCAGCACCGCAGCTGCGTGAATAGGCCACTGGCGTCAGCCCAGTCGAGCCAGGTAGGCGGGGTGACGCGCTCACCGCACGAGGACGTGCTCCCCTTGCTTGGTGAACTGCGTCACGTTGGTGGTGATGCTGACGTTGCCGTCCAGCTGCCAGGCCAGCGCCTCGATGCGCAGCAGCGACTTTGGGTGCGCCCGCGTGTGCGCCTGGCTCCCCCGCGCCGCGAGCGCTGCGAGAGCGATCACGACCACGAGCGCCGTCATGCTGACGCGATGACGCTGCTGCGCGTCAAGCGCGCCCATCTCGAGCTTGGGTGATCGCGCGATCGTGGCCCAGGGTGCGCTGCCCGAGGGGACGGCTCGCGCCACACGGGAACAGCTGCTTTGCTCCAGCCACTCAGTGACAGTGAGCAGTGCACGCTGCTAGCTGCGTGCTCCGCTGCTGCTGCTGCTGCTGCTGCTGCTGCAGGGCGTTGCGCGGCGAGCGGCGGTTCGGTGGTTGGGGCGCCATGCGGACTAGGCTCAGCGGAGAAGCGGCTGATGGACTAGAGGATGGCGCACCTGATGCTCCTTCTGTGCCTCCTCCTCCTGCAGAGGCCTCTGGCGGCCAGAGCCGAGGTCCTGCCGTTCGAGCTGCGGGATGTGCAGCTCGCCAACACGACGCTCCAGGCCAAGGCCGCCATCAGCAACACCCACTACCTGCTCGACACCCTGGACCCCGACAGGCGAGAACTCCACGCTCGCTTCGACTGCTCGAGCTCTGCGGGAGAGGCGGGCTGAGCTCCACAGAACAGCGCCAGTGCGATGCAGCAACGCAACCTGAGGGCACTGGCCAGTGTCGTCAGTGAGCCAGCAAATGGAGCTCAGGCGGGCCGGGGCACAGCGCGCACAGCCGAGCACGACCCACCCGCACCACTTCCCCACCACTGGCACGGCGCAGGCTCTTATGGAACTTCCGCACCAACGCCAAGCTGCCGGCGCCCGGCAAGCCGTTCTCAGGATCGTGGGAGGACCCCAACTGCGAGCTCCGCGGGTGAGGCGCTCTGCGGGCGCGCCAGCCGCAGGGCCCTGCTGGCGTGGCGCGGGGCCGCCGCTCACGCACAGGTCGAGACCTTGGTCCGCCTCGCGCCCGCAGGCACTTCACGGGCCACTACCTTTCAGCGCTGGCCTCGGTGGTCATGAGCACAGGTGCGCCAAGGACCTCTTGCGCTCCGCCTGCTCTCCCGCAGTCCCCCAGGCGCCAGGCAGAGTGGCGGGAGTGCGCGGCAGCACGCCAGCTGCAGTCCCGGCGGAAGTCAGCATGTGCCAACACAGGAGCTCAGCACGCCCTGTGCAGCACGGCTCAGCGTCACACGCCACCGCAGCGCGGCGTGTGGGTGCTGGTGGCGATGGCGCGGTGTCTTCCTTCCTTCCTCGCGTGCTCCACAGGCGACGCGCGCGCCAAGCCCCGGTTGGACCTCTTGGTGTCGGAGCTGGCCAAGGTGCAGCAGGCGCTGGGGCAGGGGTACCTGTCGGCCTTCCCCTCGGAGCACTTTGACCGCGTGGAGGCGCTCAAGGGGGTCTGGGCGCCGTACTACGTGGTGCGTGGCGGTGGGGTGGGGTTGGGTGGGTGGGGTTGGGGTGGGATTGACCGCGTGGTGCGTGGTCGTGGGGTGGGGGCGGGTGGGTGGGTGGAGGCGCTTTGGGGGCGTGGAGGCGTTGCGTGGCGTCTGGGCGTCCGGCTTTGTGGTGCGTGATGTCGGGGCCGGGGCGCAGCGGGCGTGCCGTCGATGTCGTCTCCGTCTCCGTCGCGTGTCGGTCAGCCGGAGCCTTGGGTGGTGCACTTGGCAAGGGCGAGGAGAACGAGCTGGGCTGTGTTGCATGCGTCTGCATGGGCGGTGGCGTCGCGCCGGCGCCCGCAGATCCACAAGATCATGCAGGGGCTCCTGGACGCGCACCTTCTGGCCGGCAACGCGCAAGCCCTAGAGGTGGTATCGGCCATGGCGGACTACCACCACAACCGCACTGCCAAGGTGACCAGCGCGACTCGCACGGCCCTGGAGCACTCCTGCGGCGGAACCCCCATGGCGCCAGCGTTGCAGTTGCTGCGGTTGGGCAGTGTTCGGGCGGCAGGCGTGACGTGCTACAGGAAGCGGGGAGGATTGGGGCAAGGGCTGGCGTTTTCTGCTGCTGCTGCTGCTTTGCGCAGCTGATCCAGGAGAAGGGCAAGGCGCACTGGATCAAGACGCTCGAGACGGAGTTTGGCGGCATGAACGAGGTGCGAGCCGCGGGGGGCAGCAAGTGGTTCGCGCCTCCCTCACGCGGCCGGGGAGGGCAGCAGGCCGCGGAATTCAGCAGTGCTCAGGCGGGGTGGAGGCGGGGTTGGGGAGCAGACAGGGGTGCCAGCTGCGGCGGCAGCAAGCAGCATCCGCACCGAAGACCAGGGCCCCGCTCAGCGCGCTCTTTGCCGGCAGGTCATCAAGGGTGAAGGCTTCCGCCTGTTGCACGCGCTCTTTGCCGGCAGGTGCGGATGAAGGGCCGTCTGTTGCGCGCGCTTTTTGCCGGCAGGTGCTGTACCGGCTTTTCCGCGTGACCAAGAAGGACACGCACCTGGAGCTGGCGGCGCTGTTCGACAAGCCCAGCTTCCTGGAGCCGCTTCAGGACGGCAGGGACGTGCTGCCCTACCGCCACGCCAACACGCACCTCGCCCAGGTGCGCGCGGCCCACCCTAGCCTCAACCCTAGCCTCGCGCGACGCGCTGCGCTCGCAAGCCCCAGCTGGTGCTGGTGCGGTGGGCTTGGCATGGGGGCATGGGGGCACTGGCGGGACTGCCGTAGGCGCAGACAGGAGGCTCGCAGTCGCGACGCTTGGTTCGCCCCGTGCCGAGTGGGTGCGGTGCTTGCGGTGCGGCGCAGGTGGTGGGGTTTGCCGAGCGCTACGAGAGCACGGGCGACGACACGGCCAGGCAGGCCGTGGAGAACTTCTTCAACATCCTCACAACCAACCACACGTGAGCCCGCCCGCCTTTGCGCACTGCTCACGCCACTGGTGCCTGGTGCCGTGCGCTCCGTTCGCCGAGGGCTGAATCCTGCGGGGACCCATGGCGTCATCTGCTTGCAGCCAGAGGCGGCTCCATCAGATATGCAGCCTGACACGCTCACGCAGACCTCAGCGCTGGCTGCGAGCCTGACTGGTTTCGCTGGCCACTCACCCGCAAGCAGCACAGAGAGAGCCCGTGGTGGTGGTGCTGCTGCCGCCGCTGTGCAGGTTTGCCACGGGCGGCAGCAACTGGAAGGAGTTCTGGTTCTCCCCTGCCACGCTGGCCGACGCCGTGCTCAAGGTGCGCAGGCGCGCCCGCGCCGCACTGTGGCCCCAGCCCTCTCGTACCGCGTGCGCCGGCGCTCCCAACGGACCCCTTCCCTTGCCCCTCACAACCCCCTTGCCCCTCACAACCCCAAACACAAGCAGACGTGTGCCACTGCCGCTGCCATGCTGCCGTTTGCGCGCCTGCTGCGTGGTGCGCAGCCGGAGAACTCAATTGAGACGCAGGAGATCTGCACGCAGTTCAACGTGCTCAAGATCGCCCGCAGCCTCTTCAGGTGCGGGGGGCACGCGCCGTCCTTGCGCGCTTGGTTGGCGCGCGGGGCAGGGGCAGTGGCCCTGGGGCCCCTGGCTACGGACTGCGGGACCCACACCGGTGGTCGCGCACGACATGCGTTCGCTGCAGCTTGTTACCTGTGGCGTCCCGGACCGTTTGCAAAGCTCCTTTCACGTGTGCAAGCCTTCTCCCTGCTTGCTCTCACCCCACAGCAATGCACGAGCGTGGCTCGCCTGTGCAAGCTCATCCTGTGTTGCCTGCGTCGTCCTGTTGAGCGCACCGCAGGTGGACGGGCAACGTGACGTTTGCCGACTTCTACGAGACGGCGCTGGTCAACGGCATCCTGGGCGTGTCGCGCCTCAGCTCTGACGAGGTGCTCGGCCAGGAGGGCGACAACGTGGCGCTCATCGAGCGGCTGCTGCACAAGGCCACGCACGCCGGCCACGACCACGACCACGCCCACGGTGCGACGCGGGGGCGGGACGGGATGGGCAGAAGGTCCCGGGGAGGAGCGGCTTTGGCCGTGTGAAGACCAGGTGCGCACAGGCAGCTGTGTGGTGGGGCGTCGCGCGGGGTGACGTTTTGCGCCCTTTTGGCGTGGTTGACCTCGACTTGCAGGGGACGGAGCGGGGCACGGACACGCGGCGCTGGGGCAAGGGCAGGCGGCCGGCGCCCTCGCCGCCGACCGTGGGCACCACGACCTCGACCAGGGCTCAGCCGCCAGCGCCGCCGCCGCCAGCAGCGCCGCCGCAGCTGCGGCGAAGGCGGGGCACGACGCGCTGTCGGCGGACCAGCAGGCGGCGCTGCAGAAGCTGCTGGCCCACGGCGGTGGCAGCGCCGGCGGCGGCGGCGGCGCTGGCGGCAGGAGGCTGCTGGTCCAGGAGGGGGGCGGAGGCGCTGCGCTTGGGGGCGCGAGCATGGCGGCGCTGATGCGCGCGGCGGCGCGGTCCGACGGCGCGGCAGTGGCGGCGGCGGGCGGGTGGGCGGAGGAGGGTGCTGACCCTCTGGACCCGGGTGAGCGCGGGTGACGGGGTGTGGGCGAGGGAGTGAGAGAGCGAGAGAGTCATCGCGTGCACTTGGTCATCATGCGCCCGTGCGGCAACTGCCGAGCCATCAGACTCGTCGAAGGGAGCACGCGGCCGGCGTAGCATGCTTTGGGTGCACCTCAGAGGCGCCGAGAGGGGAGGAACGGGCTGAGGATCGCAGACGGCAGTACGGCGTGGGGCACCAGGGAAGGGGGCCTCCGCTGAGCGTCGCTCCCGTCCTCTGCTTTGGCCCTCGCAGGCGCGGCGTCGCAGGGCCCTGCGGGCGGCGGCCTGTCCTGGTCCGGCACGGGCTTCCTCCACCAGACGCTTCGGGGTTCGCTGCGGCGCCCCCCGGCGCCGGCGGCGTACTGGCACCGGGCCAGCACGGTGGGGGGCGCCGACGCCGCCACCCGCAACCGCGTCAGCATGGTGAGTGCGCGCTGAGTGGCGCGACCTGCTGTGCTGCTGGCAGGTGAGTGCCGACGCTTCCACGCAGCCTCAGCCGCATCAGCCTGGCGAGCAGCCCTGCACGTCGCCAGCCGGTGAACGCGCAAATGGTCGCAGCAACCGGTCCATGAGCCGGCCCACATGCTGCCCACCTGCCTGTGCAGCTCCAGGAGCCGTCGGCCGTGGCCAAGCCCAGCGGCGAGCTGCTGCGGCCCGTGCACCAGCTGCACGTGGCGGACGGCGCGGTGGAGCCCTGGATGCGCATGGGCAACTGGAAGTGGCAAAACTACTGGTGAGCGCCACGCTGCCCGCAAGTCGGCCCTTCACTGCACCGCGCTTCAGTCAGCCCTTCACTGCGGTGCGCTTCAGTCGGCCCTTCACTGCACCGCGCTTCAGTCAGCCCTTCACTGCACCGCGCTTCAGTCAGCCCACCACCGCAGCGCGCTTCAGTCAGCCCTGCACTGCAGTGCGCTTCAGTCAGCCCTGCACTGCAGCGCCCTTGAGCCACCCCTTCTCGTCACCTGTCCAGTTTCCCTGCCTGCGGCAGCCTGCGGAGCCCCTTCCTTTCACAATTGACACAGCTGGAACAGAGCTCAGGGGCGCACGCTTGTGCTGTGTCGGTTGGGCAGGGGATACGACGTGGCGCACATGCAAGGGCAGGAGGCGGCCACCAACCTCCCGGGCACGCCTGGCAGCTTCCTCTACCTCTTGGCCCTGGGCCCGGGCAACAGCAAGCGTGACAACGTGCACCACTGGCAAGCGCACCGGGGGGGGGGGGGGGGGGGGGGCGGGGGGGGGGGGCGACTGGGAGCGGCAGCGCGCGTTAGGCGGTGGAGGGCGCCGTTGCCGGCAGGGGGGCGAGGTCGCGGGCGGGGCGGTTGCTCTTGCGCTGAGCCGTGCTGCGCGTGTGTGGACCCTGACGTGCGTGGGCGTGACCCGCAGGGGTTACCCTGAGCACTCGTTCTGGTGCTGCTACGGTGAGGCGACAGGCGCGGGCCTTCCGGGTACCCAGTCCTAGCAACACTCCCCTTCACTTGCTCCAGGGCGCGCCGCTGGGCCTGCCCTTGGTCCTCTGCAGCCCACCGATCAGCAGCGCGTGCACGCCTGTCCCTCTAGGAGGAAGCGGAAGCAGAGCGCGCCGCCCCGCGGTGTGGCGGCTCGCAGGCACGGCGGTCGAGTCCTTCGCCAAGCTGGCGGACAGCATCTACTTTTGGTCGCCGGGCAAGAACGTGGACAACCCGGCGGCGGGCACCGGTGAATCGGCGGAGGTGGACGGTGAGCACGCGTTCGGAGCAGAGGGAGGGAAGGGCCGCATGGGAGGGAGGTCAAGGCGGCAGTGTTGAGCACGGGGCGGGTTGAGCCGGGAGGACTTGGACCAGCGACACGGCGGATGTGGACGGTGAGCACGCGTTCGGAGCAGAGGGAGGGAAGGGCCGCATGGGAGGGAGGTCAAGGCGGCAGTGTTGAGCACGGGGCGGGTTGAGCCGGGGGGACGTGGACCGGCGACACGGCGGATGTGGAAGGTGAGCAACAGGGTCGCCAGGGAGGAAGCGCAAGCGAATGCGCTGGCCAACGCCGTGTCATCTGACCATCCCGCGGCCCAAATGCTCTGATGGGCCACACCGCGGACGTGCAGGCGCCCTGCCCAAGCTGGTGGTGACCGTGCGATGCTTGGCCTTGCGTCCTCCTGACGCTGTTGCCTCTCCTTGATCCTGTCACCCTTCCGTGACCGCCACGTGCAGGCGCGCTGCCCAAGCTCGTGGTGAACCTGCAGAGTGCGACCTCACGTGCTCTTGACCGTGTTGTCTTTCCCACAATCACGTGCAGGCGCGCTGCCCAAGCTCGTGGTGAACCTGCAGAGTGCGACCTCACG
>VFQP010002523.1_pt1 | contig 20252 bp, 21 predicted proteins | sample 3512351 | NCBI WGS metagenome assembly VFQP01 (sample SAMN10412372, study PRJNA504923) | tailings metagenome | isolation source: Relicate 1 Philex TSF1 revegetated site | place: Philippines: Tuba, Benguet | collected 2017-08-29
GAGTGTAGCCGCAGTGTCCCCTCGTACCTCGGGAGACACTAGCGGGGAATGGGCACGCTGAGTGTTGCCGCAGTGTCCCCTCGTGCCTCGGGAGACACTAGCGGGGAATGGGCATGCTGAGTGTAGCCGCAGTGTCCCCTCGTACCTCGGGAGACACTAGCGGGGAATGAACTGCATATTTTTTACATACTGAGTGATTCGTAGTACTCATCATTCTATAACGGAAAGCTTATAGTTTGTAGCGAATTTTTTGCCCAGATACTATTTCGAAGGAATAATTTTTCATTGGAGTACAAGCAGTAATTTTATCGGCTAATTTTTTTCAATGGAAAAGAAACCAATTCGCATTCGAACTGATTCTGTAAATAAAGAAAATACAGGTAAGCAGCAAGGCGTTATTGTTGATCCGCAAGCGTTCGTTCAAAATAAAGTTACTCAAAGAGCCAGAAAAGTTAAGTCTGTGAATGAACCCATGTTGTACGAGATATGGCATGATAAACATTATTGTGACCGTTATCAGCATGGTGATGAAAATGGCAGGCGCGATGGTATTGATCCTGACACAGTTCATGGGCTTTTGCAGGATGCTATCCCCTATTTGATGCTTTTTAGCGCATCCCATGCTGGATTCAGGTTTTTGAACCATGATGGAAATCTTGATGAAACTGTAAAAACTGTTTTGCAAAAACCTACTCCTGCTGGGATGCTCAATGTTGTTATCTGGTCACACATGATTGATCCTACTTTTTTTGAGATCACTATTAAAACAGCAATGGTGGTTGAAGATTTTCGAATGGATTTTGGACAATACGCAGTAGAAATCAATGATAAAGAAGTGATTCTCAAGAAGATGAAGGAGAGGCGAACGCTACAATTCGTGTTGACTTTTCCTAATATGTTGTAAAATGTGGAGTTATTGTTTCAGATTTAATGAAAGAACTTATATCTTTGCATTATAAGACAATTAAGAAAGCCGAACGGCCGCAAGGCAGGTAGTTCTTGATGAACGGTCTTTAAAAAATTGGGCTCCTAATGGGAGCCTTTTTTTTGTTACTGTATGTGCGTCTTCCAGGTGCCGATTATCATTAAAGCATAGCTCATAATATCGCTAAGGGGTCTAATAATTGATCAACTAATGTAGGTATATTCATATATCAGCCATCATATACCAAAATATAATTCGCTCCATCATACTGGCTTTTTATGTATTTATGTTACCCAGCACCCGCTGATAGACAGTATAGCCTTCCGGAAAGACACCCTGTATATCAATTACCAGTCTTTGTCCCTGTACGGTTCGGATACTATCCCAGGGCGCTATCACCATTGGCCTGCCTGGTATAGTCGTTATTCCGCTGTGTTGTGCATGGCTTCCTGGTATCAATGACTGATGTGACAGGTGGTAGGTTCGGGTAATACAAAACAAGGACCATGTTCGGATGGATAGCATACCTTCTTCCGTTATCCTCATATCTAACACATACTTGCCGCTTAGCCAACAAAGGGTAAGGGTGAGAATATTACCCAACAGCAGAAAGAAACCCTGCCATAAACGCATAGACCAAATATTGCTGTAATCATGCAGGTCTGTTTCGGGTTTCATCGTTAGCGTAGCATAAGTAACGAATATTGAAGTGCTCAAACAAACGATGCTAACAAACCATAGTCGGATTACCCGCTGATTCTGGTAAATAATTTTTCCTGCCATTATTCAAGAAATGTTTCCAGGTCTTTTTTCGACATGCCATTTTGCTCTGTGCCATCCTGCTTCTTATTACGTGATAATCGCTCAAGTACCCGATCCTTCAATTGCTGATTATTTCGAATGGCTACCAAATAGAGGTCAAGTGTAAGTCGCAATACAATCAGTAACAGTGCTACCACCATTGCCCCATTGGTGAGCAGTATAAAGAAGCCAGATAGGATACTCACCAATTGCTGCACAAAAATGCGCAGATAAGGCTGCATGAATAATTGGTTGCTCGTATAGTGATGGTATCGTTGCGGAATAAAGAAGTCTTTAATGCTGGCCAATGTATTGGAAACGGCAATGCAGGCAAAAGCGAGTAACATGTCGGGCTGTGATAAAAGAAATGCATAGTTGCCAAATACATTGAAACTATTCGAATCCAATCCGGGGATGGCTTTGCCTACCAGTGAAAAAATGAAAACAGACTGCACAAAAATGAAAAAGAAGTAATGAACCATAAAAAAAGGAATGATCGCAAACCCGTTCATTTGTCTGGGGTCTTTCGATACCGGTACCGCTTTTTGCGCATCTCCATACCGGTAAACTGCCCAAAGCTTAAATACGTGGATCAGGCCTACAACAATGGTTTCAAATACATAGGCAAATACCACCATGGCCGGCCGCCAGCCAAAAAATACCAGTCCAACCAGCATCACTAACGCATTGAACCAGATAAAGAGATTTTGTTGATTGGGTAAGAATATTGCTGACTTTCGCATGTGCATGATGGATTATAGTATTGATCATTTCATTTTATCAAGTGCTGCTATTGCAGGGCCATATTTTTTTTCTGCTGAACGCTGGTATAGCTCCTTCGCCCTTACTATATTTTTTGGTACACCCTTACCCTGCTCATACAAGGCGCCCAGGATATAGAGGGCTTCCGGATCATATTGGTCAACCAGATCAAGTAGCAGCGGCATCGCTTCTTCCAGATTATTGGCATCGAGATGCGAGCGGATTATGCCCAACTGACGTTGGTTGTTGAACTGACTAAGTGAATCGAGTGCCCAGTTAAAGGTACCCATTGCATTGGACATATTCCGGAATGCATCATTCATGACCTTGGTAGCACTTGACATACTTTCTGCCAGCTCCTGCCAGGGTGATTTACCTGTGGTTATGAAATATTTGGCCACATCCGCTCTCTTCTGGTCCAATTCAAACAGGCGCGACAGCCAATAACCCGCAGTAACAGTATCTTTCTCTGTATAAATACCTCTGCCATAAGATCTGGCCAATTGGTCCATGCTCATTACTGAACCATTCATAGCAGCCATGGTGAGGTAGCGGAAAGCCAAAGGAAAATTTTGAAGGCTGTCTTTTTGATCCAGCAATACTAAGGCCAAATTATTTGGAGCATAAGGATTATTCAGGTTTCGCTGGTAATAGTCTATGGCTTTACGGATATCTTTTTCAACCCCAAAACCTCCTTTGCTGTATAGGTAGCCAATATTCACATTGGCCATAGCAGTACCATATAATAAGGATTCTTTGAAATAGCTAAGCGCCTCTGCATAATTGGGGCTTGGTTTCCGATTCATGGCAGCATGCCCCAGGTTATATAGGTATACCTGTCTGGATTGGTTTTCGTTTGGTTTGGGGATTCGCTTTTGAATAATCTCTCCGCTGGTATTGATTGTATGCACTTCTTCAACCAACTGATCACGCATACAGTATCCCTGAAACTGTCCCTTCCTGAAACCATAATTGCCCGCATAAATACCAGTGAACATTGAAGGGATCACCTGTTTGCCCGCAAGGTCAATGAATCCATACCGCGGCTTTTCATTCCCTTTGCCCCAACCAATTAATGCCCTGTCTTCCGAGAAAGGCCAGGCCTGGTCGTACTGCGGTGCAATGACCCATTTTCCGGTGGTATCAATATATCCCCATTTATTTTTCTTCTTTACCGGGGCATAGCCATTTACAAAGGGTTTGGCTTCCTCAAATACTTCTGTTATGGCCAAACTACCATCCCGTCTGTAAAATACGTACTTGTTTTTGTCGATATCATAACGCCGATCACCCCAGGAGTTCCATATCAGCATCCAGCCATTATCGCAATAAAATCCCGGTAGAAAAGGAAAGCTGATCTGTTTGGGACGTTCGAGAAATTTTGGTTCAATACTGGTTCTTAACAGGTAAGTTTCGATGGGGTTTTGTTGAGACAGATTTTGGCTACTGCTGTTAACAGCAGTAGCAGGGTAACGGATAAGCTTGCGTTCCCTCAATTGCTCAATCAATACCTTAGTTCCTTTAGAAGGGTCATAGGGAAAATCGATTTCGATTTTTTTACCGGTGGTATCATAGACCAGCATTTCTGTTTTTCCGCTCACAATTTTCTCTGCGGTAATAACAGGCCCATCATGCCAGTAATACACATTGTTGAATCCTTTTTCCTGTGCGAATAAAGGCTTCCCGTTTGGTTGAAGAATCAGATTATATTCGTTATTTCCTGCTTTGACCAGATTTGTACCAGGGACCGAGTTGAAATAAGTGTATTGATCCGGTTCTACGATGATATTTCCCTTTGCATCCATTAACCCCTTTCGGTTATTACGAGAAATTTCATAGAAAAATGAATTCCCTTGCTTAAAGGTAGCAGTACCCGGATAGCTAAGTTGTTGTACGATTTGTCCGGTAGTGTCCAATAAAAGATACTTTTTGGTGCTGAATTCACTGGCAATAGCAAATCCATCCTGATAGTTGCTGATATGGTCATACACAACAGGAACGATGAGTTTTCCCATGTCATTGATCACGCCAAATTTCTTTCCATCCTTAACAATAATGGGAGGACCAGCGAATACACTTATCCATGGCAATACAAATAAGCCGGGGAATATGGCGCGCTTTAAAAAATGAAAAATGGTCAGCATCGGGTAAAAGTAAAAATTGCTTTGATGAGGAACAATACGCATAATTGCCTATTTAAGGCTTTGTTGGCCATATCTGAGTTGAATGGTAAGCTATAGAAGTCAATCAAGCTCCCTTTTCTCCTTAGTAAATAAAGCTGGGGCGGATAAAAAGTATAGTATGGCAGGTACGATTTTTTGCCAGAAAGGCACTTTTGCCAGCAGTAAATACTAGTTAAAAAAACTACAGAAAGGGTGAATGGTAAGTCTAAGCCCTTTTTTTGGCATATATTGTGTAACTATGCCCGCTAAATTTGTGGAGCAGATATTACTATGAGTCAAAAACGGATTGCAATATTCGGATCAACAGGATCCATTGGAACGCAGGCATTGGATGTAATCGCAGCGAATCCCCATCTATTTACGGCGGAGATTTTAACAGCGCAAAGCAATGATGAATTATTGATTGCCCAGGCCCTTCGCTTTGATCCCAATGTGGTGGTGATTGGTGATGAACGGAAATATACCAAGGTAAAAGAAGCCCTGGCGCATACCCAGGTAAAGGTATTTGCCGGCGAACAGGCATTGGTGGAAGCGGCTGGTATGGATTGTTATGATATGATGCTGGCAGCGATTGTTGGATATGCAGGGCTTAAACCCACCCTCATGGCTATTAGTCAGGGGAAGGCCATTGCCCTGGCCAACAAGGAAACCCTGGTGGTGGCAGGCGATATTGTAATGGCCATGGCCCGCGAAAAGCAGGTACCCGTGATTCCGGTAGATAGTGAGCATTCGGCTATTTTCCAGTGTTTGGTAGGGGAGGGCAGGAATAAGATTGAAAGAATTATCCTAACTGCCAGCGGAGGCCCATTCCTGGGTAAAAAGCCCAATTTCCTGGTAAATGTGAAACGCGATCATGCTTTGCAGCATCCCAACTGGAGCATGGGGGCCAAAATCAGTATTGATTCGGCTACGCTTATGAATAAGGGGCTGGAAATGATCGAAGCCCGCTGGTTGTTTAACCTGCAACCCAGTCAGATAGAAGTAGTGATCCATTCACAGAGTATCATACACAGTATGGTGCAGTTCGATGATGGTAGCATTAAAGCCCAAATGGGTTTGCCCGATATGAAGTTGCCTATACAATATGCGATGGCCTTCCCCCAGCGCATTCCCAATGATTTTCCTCGCTACGATTTCCGCAAACCCAATACCCTCACTTTCGAGGAGCCCGATACCAAAACATTCCGAAACCTGGCCCTGGCCACAGAAGCCCTGCACAAGGGCGGGAATATGCCCTGTATCCTGAATGCGGCCAATGAAATCGCAGTATTCGCCTTCCTGAGGAACAGGATTGGTTTTCTGGATATGACAGAATTGGTGGAGCAAACCATGAATAAAGTGACTTTCATCGAAAAACCCACGCTGGAACAGTATTTTGAAAGCGACGGTGAGGCCCGTAACTTCGCCGCATCCCTGATCCATATGTGATCTGAATAAGTGTAAATTATCATAAACAGCAGGAACTTCCTATGACATTATTAGCAATAGATTGGTCGAGCATCGCTACCAAAGCCGGACAATTCATTCTTTCTTTTTCCATTCTGGTGATTCTTCATGAACTGGGGCATTTCTTACCTGCCCGTTGGTTCAAATGTCGGGTCGAAAAATTCTATCTTTTCTTTAATCCCTGGTTCAGTATCTGGAAAAAGAAGAAGGGCGAAACCGAATATGGTCTTGGCTGGGTGCCTTTTGGTGGTTATGTAAAAATTGCCGGGATGATTGATGAGAGCATGGATAAGGAGCAGATGAAGCAGCCCGCACAGCCCTGGGAGTTCCGTGCAAAGCCGGCCTGGCAGCGCCTGATCATCATGACCGGTGGTGTGATCGTAAATATTATTCTGGCGATCGTGATCTTTATTGGTATTACCTGGGTATACGACGAAGAGAACCTGCCTGTAAAGAACCTGAAGTATGGTGTGTATACCGATTCACTGGCCCGTAGTGTTGGTTTACAGGATGGAGATAATGTAGTAGGGATCAATGGTAAGCCACTCGAGTACTTTAGAACCCTCGAAGCAGAAATGATCCTGAATGATGCCACTACCTTAACAGTTGAAAGAAACGGTAATACGGTTACCTTACCAGTGCCCGATGGCTTCCTGAAACAAATTGGCAAGCGCAGGGGTACAGGTGGTATGACATTCCCCCGTTATCCTGGTATTGTTGATTCTATTACAACAGGTATAGCAGTATTCACAGAGAATGCGCTACAAAAAGGAGATACCATCATTTCACTGGATGGTAAACCAACAGCATTTTATCATGAATTCTCTAAAATGGCTAAAGCCAAAACAGATTCTATCGCTACTATTGGGGTGTTGCGTGGTGCAGATACAGTATATGTAAAAGCCAAACTCAACGACAAAAAGCAGATCGGATTCGTTATTAAATCGCCTTCTGCCATTTTCGGAACAGTTAGTAAAAGTTATTCCTTCACCGAAGCTATTCCCGAAGGGTTCAGACGATGCTGGGCTACCCTCGACAGATACATCATGGGCATCAAACAAATTTTTACCGGTAAGGTAGATGCTAGTGATTCATTGGGTAGTGTAATCAGTATTGGAAATACCTTCCCCAGTGAGTGGGATTGGGAGCGATTCTGGACCCTCACCGGCATTTTCTCGATCATTCTTGCCTTCATGAATATATTGCCTATCCCAGCATTAGATGGTGGTCATGCTTTATTCACCCTCATCGAAATGATCACAGGCCGCAAGCCCGGCGATAAGTTCATGGAGTACGCGCAAATGGTGGGTATGATCCTGCTGCTTGGATTAATGGCGTATGCATTGGGATTGGACTTTTGGAGAATGTTCAAATAACTTCTCCGCAGAGTCTCCTGAGGTATCCTTCCCCGCAGAGTCTCCCGAGGTATTCTTCCCCGCAGAGTCTCCCGAGGTACGAGGGGACTCTGCGGCCAACTTTCAAGCAATAACCCAACACCCCCCAAACACCACACATAAAAAAAATCCCCCAACATCACTGTCAGGGGATTTTTTTATGTGGAGCCGAGGGGACTCGAACCCCTGTCCAAACATCGCCACCATTGGCTTTCTACATGCTTATTTCATTATTAGTTGTCGGTTAGGAGCAGGAAACGAACAAACCAACCCCCAACTTAGCTGGATGGTCTTACACAACAGTCACAGCCTTCTGTTATGGCAATCTGTGTTTGTTTTGAGTCGGCGGCGGAACCTGGTAACAGATCAACCTGTTCGGCGGCCCAAATGACTATCTAATCACTGATTAGGCAGCCATGGCATACTGTGTATTGCCAATTAATGTTTGAATATTCAGATTTAAGTGCTAATTATCCAACGCACTGCATGCTTACACCAACCGTACCATATGCTGTCAAAACCAATACGGCCCCGGAAATGTGCCTGTAAAAGTACAAAAAATACGGCGATCCTGCAGCATAGCGTATAGCTATCTTGTATATAGCCATCAAATCAAAAGGCTACGGTTGCCCGTAGCCTCAGATTCAATATCAATATGAATGGCGCTAAACGATGTTTAATCCTGCTATTAGTTCAGGTCAGCATCTTCTTCACTAGCCTGTGCTGGCGGTGGCGGTGTAGTAGGCGCTACATAGATGGTCTGGTGATAGAACTTATTAGAAGGCCTTACCTGCTCCATCTTCTCCTGGAAAATATTCAGGTAATTATTGTCCTTATTATTCTTACCAAATACCTCTTTCAAATGAGAGAACAAATCAATGGAAGAACTTTCGAATGCCGCAGTTTCTAAACTAATCAGTTTGATATTGGCATCCACATATTGGTTCATCTCCGTATTGATGATGGTACAATGGATATTTCCTTTGAGTACAGAATCCTTACAAAGATTTACCCTTAAGCCATATACAGAACCTTCAAACTCTCCTTCTACTTTTATATCATTACAAATGATCACACCTTTCATGATACCGGTTGGTGTAATGTGAACGGTTTTTTTGCTGTACAAAACCCCACTGAAATTACCATCCAATACAATATCATTCTCAGAATCAAGGATACCCGAAATATTGGTGGATTTCGTGATGACCAGTTGCTTATCGTCGCTAAAAGTGCTGGTGCCAAAATTGGCATTGGGGTCGTGTAAAAGCTGTTCCCGGAACTTGTTCATGGTTGTGCTGTTTTGGTATGATCAGAAATCTCGAAATTCCTGTATCTTATTGAGGTACAAGATACATAATTATTATCTATTTGTAAAGATTTAAAAGAATGACCCCCATTTGACCCGCAATCCCGGCTATTTAAAGTAAATTACTGCACCGGCCCCCCTTAACCACCGGTCATATCCTATGTTCTCCCTCAAAAAAAATACAAAATCAGCACCCATGCTGCCAGCAGTACAGGTAGTATCGGGTGGTTTCTATTTTGGTATCATCAAAACCATTTCGCCCATTCGTATTGAAGGCGATTTTAAAGGCATTATTTTCTGCACCAATAAAGTCATTATCGATGGTAAAGCAACGGTAAGTGGCGATATATTATGTCAGGAGATTGTGGTAGGTGGTTTGGTGGAGGGCAATGTGATCTGCAAGAGTAAATGCACTTTGAATAGCAATGCACAGGTGAATGGCGCAGTGAGAACCACTCTTTTCGAGAACCAGCCCGAAAGCTCGGTATCCGGTCCGGTGTATGTGAATAAGGAAAATGCCAATATTGATATTGAAGAATACTATGAGTTATTCAATAAAAAAGAGAACCTCGAAAAAATAAAATCCGAATATTTCTCTCTCCCCCAAAAGCTCATTCTTATTAGCTGATGCAATGAACCCCATGATTATCTTTGATACATGGTAGTACAGGAATTAGTTGATCGCTTTCAGTTGGTGCCACACCCCGAGGGTGGCTATTATCGGGAAACCTATCGGGCTGCAGAAGCAATTGATGCTGCACACCTGCCTGCTCGTTTTGTCGGTGCCCGTTCTTTTTCTTCAGCCATTTATTTCTTACTTGAAGCAGGTAATTTTTCTGCTTTTCATCGCATCAAGAGCGATGAGTGCTGGCATTTCTATGCGGGAGATCCTTTGGAAGTGCATATGATTGCGCCCAACGGACAATGGCAAACGGTATTGATTGGCGGTATGGATACCCCCGGTGCCGTGTACCAATATGTGGTTCCGGCGGGATATTGGTTTGCTTCACAAACCAGTGGCACTTATTCGCTGGTAGGATGTACCGTGGCGCCTGCCTTCGACTTTGCCGATTTTGAGCTGGCAGTTGCATCGGAACTCATTGCATTATTTCCTGAACATGCGGAAAAGATTTTGCCGCTGTGCAGACAGTAACCTGCCTATTGCAAGTAGGAAATAGCTGATGGATGTAGCAGTCGGATGATATAGTAGGAGAGTAGGCAGAGTAACAGGATGGATACTACCGCAATCAGCGCCCATTGTTCGGTTTTCAGTTTCCTACGGTCTTTTCTTTTTTTGTTTTTGGCCGTTTGCTTTTTAAGCTGCAGGTTGAGTTGCGCTGCATATTGTTTCAGTTGACCGGGATCGCGGAATGCCTGTAATCCTTCTACGGCATCATTCAAAAAAGCAGCATCAGCCATTTCATCTTCAATGGCGAACCGCTCTTCATCGTTATCCTTTCCCTCCAGATACCGCAGCAGGGCATCGTCCTTCAACGCATCCTCTTCGGGCAATATGTTCTTCCGCGTGGTCATGAATGGGTTCTCTGTTTCTTTTCTATGATTAGTTTGAGATTTCTTTTACCGTTCTGGATATAACTCTTCACCTGTAAAAGCGAATATCCGGTCATTTCTACAATTTCCTGGTAGCTTTTCTTTTGCAGGTAGAATAAAGTTACACATGTTTTCTGCTCAGCATTCAATTCTTCTATGGCCAATTCCAAATGGGAGAGCAGCTGTTCCTTATTCCGGTGTTGCTCCATATCGGTTATGGGCGCAGTAAGGTCGGTTTGGTGTTCGGCCGGTACGAATTTATGGGCATCGCGCAATTTCATTAGGCAATGGTTTCGGGCAATCATGTACAACCAGCTTTTAATATAGTCTACCCGGTATTTCCCCAGTTCAGTGATGGCTTTCAGGAATATTTGTTGTACGGCGTCTCTCGATTCTTCGGCATTCTTGAGGTATTTCATGCATACACCCAGCAATAAAAAAGTGTACCGTTCCAGCAAAATACCCAACCATTCATTATTCCCATCGCGGTAGTAATGTTCCAGTAGTTCCTGGTCGCTGATATGTGAGTATTTCTCTGAATGCACGCTTTAAAATAACTCTTTTTTATAAGATGCATCATTTTGTAAATTCCATATCTTGACATCAAATATTCATCATGCAACTCTTTACGGCGATTGTTCCTGTTTCTCCTATGCGTGCTACTGCTTCTCACCGGGCTGAAATGGTGAGTCAATTCCTGTTTGGTGAACAGGCAGAGCTATTGGAAGAGGAGAAAGACTTTATACGTTTGCACACCCTGCATGATGGTTATGAGGGATGGTGCCAGCGAAGTCAGCTGGCCGCCTTAACCAACCAGTTGCCTGCCACCGGCAAATTTGCTGCGGGCTGGCATAATGAAGCCTTCTTCAATGATACGCTTATCCGGTTACCATTGGGAACGCCGCTCGATCTTTTCGAGGCCCCCGAATTAATCAATGGTAAACAAGTTCGTTTATCTTACCAGGGAGAGGTATTTGATCGTACTCCCACTGCATCGGCCTTGGAAGACCTTGCCCGTTTGTACCTGCATACTGCCTATTTATGGGGTGGAAGAACGGTATGGGGCATTGATTGCAGTGGATATGTGCAACAGCTATACCGCTTTTTTGGACTATCCCTTCCGCGCGATGCCTGGCAACAGGCGCTGGAAGGGGAAACCGTAAGCTTTTTGCAGCAGGCTCAAACCGGTGATCTGGCTTTTTTCGATAATGCCGAAGGACGCATCGTCCATGTAGGCCTAATGCTCTCCAATCATGAGATCATCCACGCCGCGGGTCAGGTTCGCATCGATGATATAGATAATATGGGTATCGTTCACCGTGAAACCGGCGCCAGAACCCATCAGCTTCGTATTATTAAGCGATACCGGACTTTGGCATAGGGCATAAAAAAAGCAGCCTAAGCTGCTAATATGATAGGGTTGAATAGTTCTATACTGAAATTACATCAGGTTCATAGCTTTGGCAAAATAAGTCACTGTGCCAGGCAGGGCAAGCCAGAAGAACTCACGGTATACGACCATTAAAATGATCATTAAAGCCAGCCAGAAAAAACAGAGTGCCCAGTATTTGGCAGTGGATTGTTTTGCTTCCATTTCTATCAGTTTTTGCAAAGATAAGGGGCTGTGTTCATATTCCGATGACTAAAACCCCCATTCTGCCATAACTTTTTTCACCAACAAGGAGCGGAAAAAGTTATGGCAAGTGATGGTTATTCATCAGGGTTTTTGTATGAAGTTTTGCTTGTAAAAAGCGATAGCTTCTTCTACAATGGCGAGTGCCTTGGCTTTGTCGCCAAAGTCTTCTACCACTACGGTTTTATTTTCCAATTTTTTGTACTCTTCAAAGAAATGACGCAGTTCACTAAAGAAATGGGGTGGTAATTCCTCGATATTGTTATAGTGGTTCACACCCGGGTCGGTAGCTGCCACGGCAATGATTTTATCATCAGGGTCGCCACCATCTACCATCTGCATCACACCTATCACTTTTGCCTCCATCAGTGTAAGGGGTTGCACAGAAAGAGAGGTTATTACCAGAATATCCAGCGGGTCTTTATCGCCCCCATAGGATTGTGGGATAAAACCATAGTTGATAGGGTAGTAGAAGGAGGAGAAAATCACACGGTCTAACTTTAGCAGCCCCGTGGTTTTATCGATCTCATATTTACACCTGGAACCCTGCGGAATCTCAATTACGGCATTTACAATACGAGGTGCTTGTTCCCCATAGTGTACCCCATGCCAGGGATGTAATACGTTTTGTTGCATACTTGCTCTTTGTTTATGCTTATTTACGTGAATATACTGTTTCTTGTTGTTTAGGAGAGGGTAATGACCTCACATATTTGGATTGAAAGTAAACTTGAAATCTACCAACCATTGCTGGTTTGACTGCACCACTTTCAATTTCAAAGGTTGCTGATCGAAAGAGTTATTATAATAAATAATGGATGTTGCCGTATCCACATCATTAATCTCCCTGATATTAATGGAAGCCTGTCGCAACTGTTCACGACCATCACGATCATAGCCCCTGTATTTCTGTTCTGCCTTTTGCAGTTGGTCCTCATTGGTCGCATCTTTGAGCATATAAAATGATGCTCTTTCAAAATCACCTTTCAAACAGGCATCAATAAATTCCCTCCCGGCATCCAGTGCACTATCTGCCGGTACATATGCTTGTTTCGTTTTACCACAAGATGCCATCAGCATCAATAAGGTGGCGAATAGGTCGGTAAGTTTTTTCATTGCTGCAAAGTTAAACCGATGAAACTAATTCTTTCCATTGCCTGCGGGCGTACTGCTCACTTTCTTTTGAATAATAAATGATACCGCTGGTCAAAATTTCAGACCGCTTATGCCAAACTACAACCATTCAACTCGTAAAATGCTGATTTATAGCACTCATTAACAAATAATTTGCATCTAAACTTTGCTGGTAATCAGAATACTCGTAATTTTGCACCCGAATTTGAGCAGATAGTTATCATCACGAGGGTTTTACCTGAATTTAGCTCCAACGATTGAACTGATCTTCCCCCGATACTGCTCAAAGAAACGAACGTATTTAAAGAACAAAATAGAAATATTATGAAGAGTAATGTTATGCCTTCTATTGTCCAATTAGAAGCAGAAGAACTGAAAGCACTGACCAGAGAAGTAAAAGAAACTGTAGCAACAGGTGTATTACCAACAGCAAAAAGCAAAGAGCAAGCATCTTTTGGTGCCATCGATCTTTGGAAACTGCGCAGGAAAGTAAGAACAGCACGTGCTTCTTTCCACTGGGAGTATTAATGAAAGAACTGTTCACTTGTAGGGTGTATTATACCACTACAGGCTGGATATACCAGGTATACACAAGGTATTTTAACCTTGCATGAAAAAGCCATTTTGACTAAACCCTGAGTGCTTTTTCAACATACCGTATCACGCCATTGAACAGATATTATAACGAGGTTGGTTGATTCGATTGAATAGGGCTTTCCCATGTATTTGGGATGGCCCTTTTTTCATATATTTAGGTACTTAAACCTACCGCATGAAATCCTTTCTGCTATTCTGTTCTTTTCTTTTATGCATCACCTGCTTTTCACAGGGAGGCAGCCAGCCCACAAAGTTGAATAACAATACCCTTTTCAAGGATTCAACAGGCAAAATAATGCCTTACTCCGAAGTAATGCCTTTATTAGTAACGGGTAAGTACAGTATAAAACTATTGGATGATAAAAATCCTGATGGTGGATTTCTGCTGTTCAAACTGTCGCAAAAAGCAATTGAAGAACAATTGGCTAAATTACCACAACCCCGACCCAGTTCAGCTTTTACAACTGGTGCCCAGCTTGACAACTTCAACATGTTTGCCATGTCTGGTAAACGATACAGGCTAAAGGATTTGAAGGGTAAAGTTGTGGTGCTGAACTTTTGGTTTATTGATTGTCCGCCCTGCAGAGCAGAAATGCCAGACCTGAATGAATTGGTTGATTCCTATAAAGGCCGGGAAGATATTGTGTTCCTCGGCGTGGCACTTGATAAAGGAGTTGATCTGAACAGATTTTTAAAGCAAACCCCTTTCAACTATACCATTATAGATGATGGCAGAAGTATTGCGCAGCAGTACAATGTGACCAGTTATCCTACCCATGTTGTGGTAGATAAAGAGGGTAAGATCATCTTCCATACTTCCGGATTGGCCATGAATACAGTAGATTGGGTACGCCGCTCGATTAAAGGAGCATTGGCCGAATAGCAGCCTGTATCATGATAGATAGGCTGCCCCATCTAGCCATTTATACCTTACAAGAAAAGAATCAATTACCACAAAGGCTTTCCCTGATAAAAGTCGAGCAGTTTCGCACGCAGCAAATAATCATACCTGGTTACGATCAGATTGATATTGGCTCTGTCCATATTGTTCTTGGCAACCATGTACTCCACTACTGTACCTACTCCCGCATTAAATCGGGCTTCGGCTGCTTTAAATGATGTGGTAAAATCATTTACCTGATCCTCGAGTTTCGCAAATCTTTGTAAGGCCGTTTCCATATTCAGATAGGCGCGATCTATTTCCTGCTTCAGCTGTGTTTTCATACTCTCCTGTTCAAATACCACCCGCTTTTCTTGTACAACGGCTTGCTTTACCCTGGTACGTGCCTGTAATCGGTTGAGGATAGGGATCTGTAATCCAAGGCTAATGGAGGAATTGAAATTATTCTTCCACTGATCGAAATAGGTGATCTTGCTGGATTGAAAACGATTCACCGTACTCATTACATTATACTTCACACTATTCACTGTTACATAATCGTTGGTAGCCACATCGGCTGAACCCAGGAATAGTTGCCGGCTGGCCACACTCGAGTAGTTGGTTCCCAAATTACCATTCAGGGTTAAAACTGGCAATAATTGTGCTTTTGCAGCTCTTACTCCACTGTGTGCACTCTTCCGCCTCAGTTCTGCAGCCTTTAGTATACCCAGCTGTGAACTGGCCAGCGTAAAGATGGTTTCCTTATTACCATCATACAACACTGGGCCGCTTTTTTCAGATTCAATGGGTGCTACTTCTATAGAGGTACTATAGGCAATATTCAGTAGCTGACAAAGATTGATTTTCGCCGTTTCCAGGTTATTCTTATTACCAATCAGAGATAACTCATCACCTGCGAGTTGTCCTTTCATGTCGTAGAGTGTTGCCGGTGCAATAGCGCCATTATCATTCAATGTCTGCAATCTTTCTACCTGTATACGCGTTACTTCGATCTGCTTCTCGGCAATACTCACTTGTTCCTTATTACTCAATACCTGCAAATAGGCCAAAATAACATTGATGGTAATATTGTCTTTTGTTTGTTGCCAGTTCATTTCGCTGGCTTTAGCAGTGTATTCGTTTTGTTTGATGGTTTGGTTGATGGCCGATCCATTCCAAAGGGTAATACTTGACCCGATACCATAATTGGCAAAACTGATTTCACTATTGATATAACTATTGGTGAAGGGATCAATACTGCGCCCCTGGTTAATACCGTGACCAATATTCGCATTCAGACTGGGTAAACGATTGGCTTTTGCCTGTGCATACGACAATTGATCCACATCGGCCTGGTAGGCAGCCTGGCGTACCTGCAGGTTATGTGCAATGGCTGTTTCAATGCAGTACTGCAAACTAAGTGTTTGCGGTGCCTGACTGGTTGATTGTGCTGCAAGGGTGCAATGACCCATCAGCATGATGATGATGATCAACACTTCTATTCGTTTCATGATATTCCTGATTCCTTTTATTTTTTTACAATCATACCATCCAATAATTCTATAGTGCGATGGCCATAGGTAGCATTCTTTTCAGAATGGGTTACCTGTATGATTGTTGTTCCGTTTTCTTTATTGAGTTGTTGAAATAATTCCATGATCTCCTCTCCCTGTTTTGAACTCAGGTTACCCGTGGGCTCATCTGCCAGCAGTATCCTTGGTTTAGCCACCACCGCCCTGGCAACCCCCACCAGTTGTTGCTGTCCGCCAGAAAGCTGTGAAGGGAACAGATCTTTCTTACCTACAATATTGAACCGATCCAATATATCGGCTACCATACTCTGGCGTTCACTTGTTTTAATCTTGTGATACAGTAATGGTGTTTCAATATTCTCATACACGGTTAGCTCATCTATTAAATGATAGGCCTGAAATACAAAGCCAAAGTTTTCCTTGTACAATTCATTTCTCTGTTTATCCTTTAGCTGATATACCTGCTGGTCAAACAAACTGTATACCCCTTCAGATGCTTCATCCAGCAACCCAATAATATTCAGCAGGGTAGATTTTCCAGACCCTGATGGTCCCATGATGGAAACAAATTCTCCCTGCTCAATCGTAAGGTGAATATCTTTTAAGAGGTAGGTTCTTTGCTTGCCCTGTTGCAGCCATTTATATATTTTTTCCAGTTGAATCATATTGCTATTCTTTATGAATGGTTCTTGGCGTTCTGTTACCACATATTATTCAGTTGTTTGGCTTTTATTCGGTTCTGAGATTTTTTACCGGATTATTCAGTGAGGTTCGGATAGCCAGAAAACTGGTAGTCACTAATACAAGTAATACACCAATAAAAGCTGCTGCCAGGAAGATCCACCAGGATACATCAGCCCTGTACACAAATGCCTGTAACCATTGGTCAATACAGTAGTAGGCGAGGGGGAAGGCAATCAACATGGATATAATCACCAGCTTTACAAAATCGGCTGATAATAACTGAATGATATCTACCACTCTTGCACCCAATATCTTCCTGATGCCAATTTCTTTCACACGTTGCTGGGCGGCATAAGAACAAAGGCCGAGTAAACCAATACAGGCCAGCAAAATAGAGATGCCCGTAAAAATCGTGAATACTTTTCCAAGCCTCATTTCTGAGCTATACATACTATCGAATTGCTCATCGAGAAAGCTGTACTGAAATGGACGATGAGGTGCCAGTAGCTTCCATTTTTGTTCCATACCAGATAATATTGTACGAATATCTGTACCGGATGTTTTCACCAGCATAATATTCGACCATTGCATAGGAAACAATACCAGTGATCCGATGGCGGTATGCATGGATTGAAAATGGAAATCTTTCACTACACCTTTTACATGTCCGGGTCTGGTATTGTCAAGAAACATTTTTTTGCCAACCGCTTCACTGGGTTCCCATCCTAATTGTCTTGCCGCACTTTCGTTGATGATAAAGGCAAAGTCTTTTTGCTCTGGATCCATATCATAGGTATAGTTCGCCACTCTTTCAATATCCTGCTGGCTCAGGTCCTGGCCATATAAAAGCTGAAGTCCGGTTGCTTTAATGTATTCCTCATCAATAGGATTGGCCGCTACGTTCATACTCGTATTTTCTGACATGGCTGCGCTGCGCATGCTATAGCCACCAATAATTTTATGCGGTGGATCTTGTGCCCGGCCCATCCATTGCACACCCGGTACTTTTTTCATTTCCGATTTAAAGGCAGAGAAATTGCTGAGTATTTTGCCATCTGAAGGAATGATGAGTACCTGTTCCTTATCAAATCCAAGGTTCTTATTCCGGATATAGTGCAGCTGTTTTTGGATGATAAAGCTCGATACCAGCAAAAACAGTGAAATACCAAACTGGAATACAGTTAATGATCTTCGCAGCATAGTACCTGATTTGCCCTTGCTGAACGAGCCTTTCAATACTTTGATAGGCTGAAACCTAGATACAATGAGCGAAGGGTAACTGCCCGATAGTACAATAATCAGGATCACAGAAACGCTAATCGCCAACAGCATTTTACCGGAATAGATCAGATTAAAAGGGATTTCTTTCCCCGCCAGCTCATTAAAAAGAGGTAATACCAAAACCACCACTGCGAATGTGAGTATGGCTGCGAATAAAGTGAGTATGGCCGATTCGCCCATGAACTGCCAGAATATTTGTTTTACAGCTGCTCCTACGGTTTTGCGTATGCCTACTTCCTTGGCTCTTTCCAATGATCTGGCCGTATTCAGGTTAATATAGGTGAAGCAGGCAATGAGCAACATCAATAAAGCCACACCACTAATGATATAGATATAGGTGATATTATTCGTAGGTTCAAATCCATTCATGGTTGAATGAAGATGTATATCCAGTAAAGGCTCGAAGTAAAAATTCAGTTTTGTGCCTACAGCATCTTTCATTTCAGATTGCATGAACGCCGGAATCCGGGCTTCTACTTTTTTAATATCGGCCGGATGCCTGAAAAGAAAGTAAGTGGTATAATTTGCATTCCAATATGTTTCTTCCTGATTGGCGCCCAGTGATGAAAAAGAGGCCAGCATGGAAAAGCGCATTTGGGAATTTGTTGGACAATCTTTCATGATCCCTGTAATCTCATATGGGATCTTACCTGATCCAAGTAAGATGGTTTTACCTACCGGGTCGCTATTACCAAAATATTTATTCGCTGTAGATCTGGTAAGAATTATTTTCTTAGGCCCATTTAATGCTGTTTGGATATTACCCTGCTCAAGAGACATGCTGAATACCTTAAAAAAGGTGGAGTCGGCAAACATGATCTTTTTTTCATTGAACATCTTATCCTCATAAGTCATTACCCGCTCATATTCCGCCATTCGAACGCCTTCCTCGATTTCAGGGAATTGTTTTTTAAATGCAGGTAATACCTTGGTACTCGTAAAATTGCCCGTAGTTAACTTATCACCGCCAAAACCATATTCCATAACGGTTCTGCCTATTCTGTCTGCCTTGGTGTGGAATCGGTCATAACTGGTTTCATGCAGTATATACATGAATATGAGTACACAGCAACTCAGACCGATAGTGAGGCTTAGTATATTGATGACTGTATAGAATTTATTTCTCAGCAAACTTCTGAGTGCGGTTTTCAGATAATTCTTGAACATGGTAGTGTGTTTTTCTGTTACGCTGTTACTATTTTTACTCAGATCGAAGGCTGTTAACCGGATTGGCATTGGCAGCTTTTACAGCTTGTATACTCACCGTGATTAATGCAATCATGAGTGAGATGCAACCTGCCAGCAGGAATATCCATGGCGTAATGTTGATCCTGTACTGATAATCATGCAGCCAACTATTCATCACCCACCAGGCAATTGGTGTTGCGACCAGTACAGAAATGAGTACCAGCCAAAAGAACTCCTTCGATAATAGCTGTACAATATTGATCACATTAGCACCCAATACTTTTCTGATGCCAATCTCCTTCACTTTTTTCTCTGCCGTAAACGCTGCCAGTCCGAAAAGACCAAGTGCAGCCACGAATATGGTAATCATGGCAAATAACAACATCAGGCGCATGATCTGGTGATCGGTTTTATACAGGTTATTGAAATCCTCATTGAGGAAACTGTATTCAAATGGTAAACCAGGAAAAAAGTTGCGCCATTTCTTTTCCAAACCGGCAATCACCTGACTGGAATTGCCAGCCGATACTTCAATGAAACTGGTATTGAACCAGCCATTATGCAGGTGAATAAAGAGAGGAGATATTTTTTCGTGGATACTTTTAAAGTGAAAATCTTTTACCACACCAATCACCACACCTGTATCTCCTGAACGGGTAAAGCGTTGTCCGATAACAGGTTGCCGGATGCCAATTTCTCTAACAGCTGTTTCGTTGAGAATATAGGCTTTGCTGGCCTGACTGGGATCTCTGAACCATTCGCCTTCTTTGATTTTCAGGTTGAATATTCTGGCAAAACCTGTATCAACCGATAATACGGCAAAAGAGGGGTTGAATTCCTTATCCCTACCATCCCAGTCAAAACCACCGGAGGAACTATTCAATAATTCTACTATTGAACCGCCTGCCTGTGTAATTCTCGTTACACCAGGAATTTGCATGAACTCAGGCTTCAT